>Ga0193719_10000060_pt1 | contig 31449 bp, 32 predicted proteins | sample U2a2metaG_FD_160103 | JGI IMG/M metagenome (GOLD analysis project Ga0193719, IMG submission 160103) | Soil microbial communities from a riparian zone of the East river system, Colorado, United States - U2a2 | ecosystem: Environmental > Terrestrial > Soil > Riparian zone | place: USA: East... | reverse complement strand
GTCGAGCACACCGTGACGGAGATGGTGACCGGGCTCGATCTCGTGCGCGAGCAGGTGTTGATCGCCGCGGGAGAGCCTCTGTCGGTTCGGCAGGAGGACGTGCACCTGTACGGGCATGCGCTCGAATGCCGGATCAACGCCGAGGACGTCGCGAACGGTTTCCTGCCCGCGCCCGGAACGATCACGCGCTACGTGGAGCCGAGCGGACCGGGCGTCCGGGTCGATTCGGGCGTGCAAGCAGGCAGTGAGATCTCACCGCTCTACGACCCGATGATCGCGAAGCTCGTCGTGCACGGCGTCGATCGCGAGCACGCACGGCGGCGGATGCTGCGGGCGCTCGACGAGTTTGTGATCGAGGGCGTCAAGACGCTGATCGGTTTCCACAAGGCGCTGCTGACGCATCCGTGTTTCATCGAAGGCGAGACGTGTCACGGCCTCGTCGAGTCGGAGCTGATGGCCGCGCGTGCTGCCGAGCTCGAGAACGGGCGTCCGACCGGCGCGGCGGAGGTGGGTGTTGCTGCGGTGCGCGAGGCCGTTCGCTCCGTCGAGGTCGACGGGCGCCGCTTCGAGGTGCGGGTGCTGAGGCCCGAGCCTGCGTTCGCAGACCTGGCACGGCGCCGCCGGGAACGGTCGCGCAGTCGAGGAGCCGCGGGGGCGGGACGCGACGCGGTCGTGTCGCCGATGCAGGGAACCGTGCTGGCCGTCGAGGTGTCGGAGGGCGACGAGGTCGAGGCGGGCCAGGTGATCTGCATCGTCGAGGCGATGAAGATGGAGAACGAGGTGCACGCCCACCGCGCCGGGCGCGTGACGGAGCTGTCCGTCGCCGAGGGCCAGCCGGTGACGACGGGCCAGGTGATCTGCGTCGTGACCACCGAGTGAGATCTCGGTGCGGAATCGGCGCAGACGCGTAGGGCGTGCCTCGGTATCGTCGATCGCAGAGGGTGGTGGGTGATCACCCCCACCCGGGTGGGGCCGCGCGCGCGCGTGTGCGCGTGTGTGTACCTAGAGATGCGCGGCGGCGCTCGGCGCGGCGGGTAGAGTCCCGCGCCGGTGGACCTCTACGAGTACCAGGGCAAGCAGCTATTCGCGCGCTTCGGCATCCCCGTTTCCGAAGGCCGCCTCGCCACGACCCCCGAGGAGGCGCGCACGGCCGCCGAGGAGATCGGCGGGCCCGTCGTCGTCAAGGCTCAGGTTCTGACCGGCGGGCGCGGCAAGGCGGGCGGCGTCAAGCTCGCCGATGATCCCGCTGACGCCGAAGCCAAGGCGCGCGACATCCTCGGCCTCGACATCAATGGTCACGTCGTGCGCAAGGTCTGGATCGAGCAGGCGTCCGATATCGCGAAGGAGTACTACCTCTCGATCACCTTCGACCGCGGCACGAAGAAACCCCTCTTGATGCTCACGAGGGAGGGCGGAGTGGAGATCGAGCAGGTCGCCGAGGAGAATCCGGATGCGCTCGCGCGCCTGCACGTCGATCCGCTGGAGGGGTTCCAGCCCTATCAGGCGAGGCGGCTCATCTACGGCTCGGCGATCGACGACCCGAGCGAGCAGAAGCAGATCCTCTCCATCGTCGAGAAGCTCTACTCCTGCTTCGTCGAATCCGACGCGATGCTGACCGAGATCAATCCCCTGATCGTCACCCCGGACGGCGAGGTGCGCGCACTCGACTCGAAGTTCACGGTCGACGACAGCGCGCTCTACCGCCATTCCGACATCGCCGAAATGCGCGACGTCGAGGCGGCCGACCCACAGGAGCGGCTCGCACGCGAAAAGGGCGTGACGTACGTGAAGCTCGACGGTGAGGTCGGGATTCTCGGTAACGGCGCCGGCCTCTCGATGTCGACCGTGGACGTGGTCGTGGTCGCCGGCGGGCGGCCCGCAAACTTCTGCGACCTCGGCGGCGGCGGCGACGCCCAGGGTGTCGTCGACGCGCTCGAGGTGATCACGAGCGACTCGCAGGTGCGCTCGATCTTCTTCAACATCTTCGGCGGGATCACGCGCTGCGACGAAGTCGCGCGAGGAATCCTGGTCGCGCTCGAGCAGATGAAGATCGAGCTCCCGATCGTCGTGCGCCTCGACGGGACGAACGCCGAGGAGGGCCGCAAGATCCTCGCCGACGCCGCGCCGCCCAACCTCTACGTCGAGCCGACCATGCTCGAGGCCGCACAGCGTGCGGTGGAGCTGGCGGCATGACCGACGTCTGGTCGCAGCGTGCCGACGCGTACCGCGAGAGCCCGACACACAGGGAAGGCCCCGACCTCGACCTGCTCGTCGAGTGGTGCGAGCCGGGGCCCGACGTCAAGGTGCTCGACGTCGCGACCGGGGGCGGGCACGTGGCGAGGCGGCTGCGTGCCGAAGGTTGCACCGTCATCACCGTCGATCCCGCTCCGGGAATGCAGCCCGATGTCGTCTCGCGCGCGGAAGAACTGCCGTTCGAGGACGGGAGCTTCGACGTCGTCACCTGCAGGATCGCCGCACACCATTTCGAGGACATCCGCAAGGCGGTCGGCGAGATGGCACGCGTCGCGCAACGGCTCGTCGTGATCGAGGACAACGTCTTTGTAGACGAGCGCGTCGAAGAGGCCGAACGCCTGCGCGACCCGACGCACGTGCGCTGCTACACGGAGGACGAGTGGAAGGAGATGCTGACCGAAGCCGGTCTCGAGGTCGAGCAGGTCGAGCACTTCGAGCGCCATCCCGTCGTGGAGGACTGGCTCGCACGAGTCGGGACCCCGCCCGCCGAGGCCGAACGGGTGCGTCAGCTGCTCGAGGGTCACGTCCACGACGGCGTGCTCGAGCTGAAGTCGGTGGTCGTCAAGGCCCGGAGGTCGCAGAAGTAGTGGCGATCATCGTCGACAAGGACACGCGGCTGCTGGTGCAGGGCCTGACCGGCAGCGAGGGACGCTTCCACGGTCTGCGCAACCGCAACTACGGCACGAACGTCGTCGCCGGTGTCACGCCCGGCAAGGCGGGCCAGGACGTCGAGGGAATCCCGATCTTCAACACCGTCGCCGATGCGGTGCAGGAGACGCAGGCGAACACGACGCTGATCTTCGTCCCCGCGCGGTTCGCGACCGACGCGGTCTACGAGGCGGTCGACGCCGGCATCGAGACGGTGATTTGCATCACCGAGCACATCCCGGCGCACGAGATGCTGCGCGTCTACACGTACCTGCGCGGCAAGGGCGTCACGATGATCGGCCCGAACTGTCCTGGCGTGCTTTCACCGGGGAAGGCGAACGTCGGGATCATCCCCGCCGAGATCTTCTCGGAAGGCTCGATCGGGCTCGTCTCACGCTCCGGCACGCTCACCTACCAGATCGGCCATGAGCTCACGCAGCTCGGGCTCGGAAATTCGACGATCGTCGGGATCGGCGGCGACCCCGTTGTCGGCTCCTCCTTCATCGACGTGCTCGAGAAGTTCGAAGCGGACCCCGAGACCGAGCTGATCGTCCTGGTTGGAGAGATCGGCGGCGACGAGGAAGAGAAGGCTGCGCGGTACGTCGAGGAGCACGTGACGAAGCCCGTGCTCGCCTACATCGCCGGCTTCTCCGCCCCGCCGGGGAAGACGATGGGACACGCGGGCGCGATCATCTCCGGCTCTTCGGGAACGGCTCAGGCGAAGAAGGAAGCGCTCGAGGCCGTCGGGATCCAGGTCGGCACGACACCCACCGAGGTGGCGCAGCTCGTGGCCGGTCGGTTCGGCGCGCGGGCTTAAGCAGATATTCATACTTATGCCGTAGGGTCGGCTCCCCCGTGCCCCGCCGGCTCCTCGCGCTTTCCAGCATCCTCCTCGTCGTTTCCTCGCTCTGTGCCGTTGCACGCGCACACGCGGCTGGAACCGCGGCGACGGCCAAGTCACCCGCCGAGCCGACTGCATGGACGAGCTACGCGAACGACAACCAGCTGCGCAACTCGGCGTCATCCAGCATTCCGAGTGGCCGGCCGTCAACTGCTGTTCGTCGCCACCGAGGCAGGCTCGGTCTACGCGCTCGACGCCTCGACCGGGGAGGCGGTCTGGAAGCGCGACCTGGGCACGGTCACGACTGCCGAATGCGGTACGTGGGGGATCACGTCCACCGGCGTAATCGATCCGACGCGGGGTCTGCTCTTCGTGATCGGCGCGACGGGAAGCCTGCACGCCCTGGACCTCTCGACTGGCGAGGAGTCGGCGGGCTATCCGGAGCAGGTCGTCGACCAGACCGCATTCGAGTACGTCTGGGGCGGCCTGAGGATCGCCGGCGGGCGGGTCTACGTCGTCATCGCCTCCTACTGCGACGTGGGCGGATCCGACGTGTTCCCGGAGGGAAGCCTGAAGTCGCTTCCGCTCGATCGTGCCTCAGGCGCGATCGTCTGGGATCCCGTTCCCGGCCCGCAGAATCTCGGCGGCATCTGGGGCTGGGGAGGCGTCTCGATCGACCCGCGCGACGGGTCGATCTTCACGGCAGTTGGCAACTCGCATGTCCATTCCGAGACGTGCGACTGCTTCGTCGACGACGCGGGGTACGGAGACAGCATCGTCCGTCTGACTGCTGATCTGAGCTCGGTCATCGATGCCGACAACCCGGGTATCGCCGGCACGGGCGACTACGACTTCGGCGCTGCGCCGGTGCTCTTTCAGCCGGAAGGCTGCCCACCCCTCGCAGCCGCCGACAACAAGAACGGGACGCTCTACGTGTGGAACCGCACCTCTCTCGCGGCAGGCCCCGTCGCAGAGATCCCGATCAGCGACGGGCGCGCCGCTTTTGTCGGCACGCCCGCGTGGTCGGCGGCCACGCAGACGATCTACGAGGCCCAGGCCGCGCTGTTCGGCGCCGCCGGCGCGCTCGGCAACGGTGTCCGTGCGTTCCGGGTGACGGCGGGCTGTCGGTTCACCGAAGTGTGGGCGGCTGCCCTGGGCGACGGCAACCAGGCGACGCCGCTCGTCGTCGGGGACGTCGTGTTTGCGACGGGTGGCAAGCCGGGTGGGTTCTACGCACTCGACACGCGCAACGGGGCGCGCCTGTGGTCGGCGCCGACTGTCGGTCGGACGGTCGCAGCCACGATCACCGTCGGCGGTTCGATCTTCGGCGCCGACACGAAGGGAACCGTCTACGCGTTCCGCCCGGCCCCGCTCCGCAAATCGCCGCTCTGGCTGGAGTGAGCTTTACACTCGGCGAGATGGAGACGATCTCCTTCGCCCGAGGCAATCCGGCGCACGAGTGCATCCCCGTCGAGGAGCTCGCGGACTGCGCACGCGCGGCCGTCGAGCGTGACGGCTCGACCGTCCTCTCGTACGGGCCGGTCGGCGGCTACCAGCCGCTGCGCGAGTGGATCGGCGAGCGCCACGGTGTCGATCCCGGACGCGTGCTGATCACCAACGGCTCGCTGCAGGGGATGGTGTTCCTCGCCGAGCGGTTTCGTTCGGGGCGGGTGCTCGTCGAAGCGCCGACCTACGACCGCCCGTTGAAGATTCTGGCCGCCCACGGCGTCGAGGTCTCCCCGATCGTGATGGACGACGAGGGCCTTGACCCGCCCGCGCTCGAGCAGGCGCTCGGCAGCGGGGAGAAGCCGGCGTTCCTCTACACGATCCCGACTTTTCAGAACCCGAGCGGGAGAACGCTCAGCACCGAGCGGCGGCACCGCCTCGTCGAGCTGGCGCGCGAGCACGGCCTGCCCGTACTGGAGGACGATCCCTATGGCCTTGTCCGTTACGAGGGCACCGCACCGCCAACGCTGTTCGAGCTCGAAGGGGGAGAGCTCGTCACGTACTCGTCGTCGTTCTCGAAGACGATCGCTCCCGGACTGCGCGTCGGCTACTTCGTCCTGCCTCCTGCACTCGAGCGTGAGCTGGAAGCGCTCGCCGTGTCGACGTACATCACGCCGGTGCTGCTCGGCCAGGCGACGGTCTTCGAGTTCCTCCGCCGCGGCAACTTCGAGCCGAACCTCGAGCGCGTGCGCTCGCTGCTCGGAGCCAGGCGCGACGCGATGCTCGAGGCGCTCGAGGCCGAGCTCCCCGGTGCCCGCTGGAGCCATCCCGAGGGCGGCTACTTCATCTGGCTCGAGCTGCCCGAGGGAACGGCTACGGCTGCGTTGCTCGGACCTGCGGGCGAGGCGGGTGTGACCTACGTGCCCGGCCCGGATTTCGGCGGTCCGCCGAACACGGCGCGGCTCGCGTTCAGCTTCGTCTCGGTCGACGAGATCCGCGAAGGCGTGCGCCGGCTCGCGGCGCTCGTGCCTGTTTCCGTCTAGGAGGCGGCGACCTGGGCGAAATCGCCCAGAGGGCGAGGCACGAGGCGCGGCTGGCGTGGCGGGACGAGCGAGCCGCGGCTGTGAAGCCGGAACGTCGGACAGGGTGCGTCAGTCGGCAGGGCGCAGAGCCCGGCGCGACGGAAGTAGCAGTCCTCGCAGGTCAAGTCGTTCCGCTTGGTCATGGTTTCGTCTGCCTAGTTAGGTCGGGGGCCGCAGTAACAAGGCGGGATACTACGAGGCTGCCCGCTCCGGTAAAGGTTGTCGCCGCTGAAAACTAAGCATTTTCCGGCAGTTTCAATCTTGCCGAAAACTACACCGACTCAACCCTTTTTCGGAAGTGTTGCCAGCGCGCGCAACGCCTGTTGAAAAGTCTTCACAGGGATGATCTTCAGGCCATGCGCATAGCGCTTCGCGTCCTTGGCGTTGTCCCCATCGACCGGGACGAGGAAGACGTCGACGTGCGATTTTCGCGCTCCGATCGTCTTCTGCTTGATTCCGCCGATTCTTGTCACCGATCCGTCGAGCTCGATCTCGCCGGTCGCTGCGACCTTGTAGCCGCGATCGACGTCGCGTCCTTTCTCCTCGAGCAACTCGAGAGCGAACGCCAGCCCGGCCGAGGGCCCACCGACCTTGCGCAGGTTGAACTTGATCGGGAACGGCAGCTGAACATGGAGCGCCTGAATGGGAAGAACGCCGATGATCGGTCGCTTTGGGTTCTGGCTGTCGGACGTCGTCCGGACGGAGACGGTCGACTTCCGCCCGCCTCGACGGATCACGAGTTTCACGACGTCTCCCGGTTTGTGCCGCGAGAGGGCAGCCGCAAGATCGATGCGCGTACGCACCGGTTTGCCGTCGGCGGCGACGATCACGTCGCCCGGCCTCACCAGCCCTGCTGCGTGCGAGCCCGAGGTCACGGCGACGACGCGGACGCCGTCCGGACGGATCGGCACGTGGTAGCCCAGTTGCCGCAACGCCACGACCGAAGCGACTGCCTGCGAGACCTTCATCGTCGCGAGGTCGAGCTGGAACCGCTCCTTGTCCGAGATCCCGGGCTCGACGATCTGCGTGCGGGGGATGATGTCGGAGCCTTCGGGCCGGACGGCGGGCACCCAGGACTCGAGCAGTGAAGCGGGGCGGAGCAGGACGTCGACGTAGTAGATGTCCCCGCCGTCCCTCGGTGGCTTTGCCCCCGGCACTTGCACGAGGCCCTGGAGCGGATGGGCCTCGTCCGGAACCTCCAGATACTCGTTGCTGCCGCGCGTGACCAGGACGACCAGCACCACGGCCAGCAAGACAACGCCGGCTGATGCCAGCCGGAAAGGCGAAAGGTGGCGACCCATGCGGGCTAGAAGAGGCCTCGCGAGAGGCCGCCGTCGACCACCACGGTCGTGCCGGTGACGTAGCGGGCGCGGTCGGAGGCGAGGAAGCACGCCACGTCGCCGAACTCCTGCGGCGTGCCCCAGCGACCGACCGGAATCTCCTGTAGGTCGGCCTCGGTCGGGCCCTCCGGATAGAGCTGTTCGAGACGTGCCGTCTCGATTCGGCCGGGAGCGACGCAGTTGACCGTGATGCCGCGCGGGCCGAGCTCGCGGGACAGTGTCTTCGCCCAACTGGTCACGCCGGGCCGAACGGAATTGCTCAACGCCAGGTGCCTGGAAGGCTCACGCGCGGCGACCGACGTGAACACCAGGATCCGCCCGCCTGCGCTTTGCACGAGGTGCGGCAGGCAGAGCGCCACGAGTCGAAGCGCCGGCGCGAAGAGGAGCTCGACGGCTTCCTCGAGGGCCTCGACGGACACGCCGATCGCCGGCCCGGGCGGCGGTCCGCCGGAGTTCCAGACGAGGATGTCGATGCCGCCGAATGCCTCGACAGTTCGCTGGACGACCGCCTCGAGGTCGCGGGGATTCGTGACGTCGCCGCGAACGGCGAGAGCCCCGATCCGATCCGCCTCCCGCATCAGCACATCGCGCCGCCGCGCGAACATGGTGACGTTCGCTCCCTCGGCGGCAAGGGCTTCGGCGGTCGCGAGGCCAAGCCCGGACGACGCGCCGCTCACGATTGCAGTCCGGCCTTTGAGACCGAGATCCATGACTAGGTGGAGAGCACGCCGACGACCTCGCGCACGGCGTCGGACGATTTCTTCAGAAGGGCCTGCTCGTCGCCGGTCAAGTCGAGCTGGTAGATCGCCTCGATCCCTGCGGCACCAAGCTTGACCGGCACCCCCATGTAGAGACCGTCGATCCCGTACTCACCTTCGAGGTAGGCGGTACAGGGGAGGACGCGCTTCTCGTCGAGCATGATCGAGTCCACCATCTGCGCGGCTGCAGCTCCCGGTGCGTACCACGCGGAAGTGCCGAGCAACTCGACGAGCTCTCCGCCGCCCTTCGCCGTCCGCGTCACCATCTGCTCGACCTCGGCGTCGCCGACGAGCTTGCGCAAGGGGATTCCACCGACAGTCGTGGCGCTGACGACCGGCACCATCTGGTCGCCGTGGCCGCCGAGCACCATCGCGGTGACGTCCTTCACCGACGCGTTCGTCGCCCAGGCGATGAAGGTCGAAAAGCGTGCGGTGTCGAGGATCCCCGCCATTCCGAAGACGCGCTCCTTGGGCCAGTCGGACACGTTCTTCGCGACGTGGCACATCGCGTCGAGCGGATTCGACACGATGATCAGGGTCGCGTCCGGGCTCTGCGCAATCGCCTTCTCGGTGACGTCCTTGACGATCTTCTCGTTGGTGGCGACGAGGTCGTCGCGGCTCATTCCAGGTGAGCGAGGGAGGCCTGCGGTGATCACGACGACGTCCGAGCCCTTGGTCTCGTTGTAGCTGTTCGAGCCGCTGACGCGCGGCTCGTAGCCGAGCACGGCGCCCATCTGGTTGATGTCGAGCGCCTTGCCCTGCGGCAGGCCTTCCTTGATGTCGACCAGAACGACGTCGGCGTAGTCGCGGGAGGCGAGCACCTGGGCGCAGGTTGCGCCGACGTTTCCCGCGCCGACGACGGTGACCCTGCGCCTCATACGCGCACGCCGAGCTTCTCGATGATTGCGTCGGCGACCTCGCTCGTGCCGACGGCACTCGGATCGTTGCGCGTCGGCTTCATGTCGTAGGTCACGCTCTTGCCCTCACGGATCACGTCTGCGATCGCACCCTCGAGGTGGTTGGCCGCCGCCTGCTCGCCGAGGTGACGCAGCATCATCATCCCGGAGAGAATCTGCGCCATCGGGTTGACCTTGTTCTGGCCTGCGTACTTCGGCGCAGAGCCGTGCGTCGGCTCGAAGATCGCGATGTCCTCGCCGAAGTTGCCGCCCGGCGCGAGTCCGAGGCCGCCGATCATCCCGGCGCACAGATCCGAGAGGACGTCGCCGTAAAGATTCGGCAGCACCAGCACGTCGTACTCCTCGGGACGCTGGACGAGCTGCATGCACATGTTGTCCACGATCCGGTCGTCGAACTCGATGTCGTCGTTCTCCGCCGCGACCTCTTGCGCGACGCGCAGATACAAGCCGTCGGTGAACTTCATGATGTTCGCCTTGTGCACTGCCGTCACCTTGCGGCGTCCATTGCGGCGCGCGTAGTCGAAGGCGAACTGCACGATCCGGCGCGTGCCAGTTACGGAAATGGGCTTGATCGAGATGCCGGCATCGTCGTTTGCGAGCTTGCCGCCGTGCGCCTTGATCCAGCCGATCAGCTCCTCGGCATCTTCCGAGCCCTGCTCGTATTCGATCCCGGCGTAGAGGTCTTCGGTGTTCTCGCGGACGACGATCAGGTCGACTTCGTCGAAACGCGTTCGCACGCCCGGATAGGTCTTGCACGGCCGGACCTGCCCGTAGAGGTCGAGGCTCTTGCGGAGGGCGACGTTCACGGACCGGAAGCCGACTCCGATCGGTGTCGTGATCGGCCCCTTGAGGGCGACGCCGGTCTCGCGTATCGCGTCGAGGACCTCGTCGGGCAGCGGATTGCCGCCGTATTTGTCCATGACGTCTGCGCCTGCCTCCCGAACGTCCCAGTCGAAGTCGACGCCCGTCGCCTCGAGGACGCGGCGTGTGGCCTCCGTCAGCTCGGGGCCGGTTCCGTCGCCTGGGATCAGGATCACCTTGTGCGCCACGGCGCAGGACTTTAGCCGCGGCGGGTAGAGTGCCGCGCCGCATGACCCTCGCCGAGGCAGCAGCAGAGGCCGACGAGCTCGCGCAATCCGGTGCCGAGCGTGAACTGGCGGTGCTCCGCCAGCAATGGGACGAGGAGCTCGAAGGCTCGGCCCGAAGCGGCGACTACCGGCAACGCGCCGTCGCGTATCGGGCGATCGGGCAATTCCGCTTCCGGCAGAAGCTCGAGCTGTTGCGACGTGGTCTCGAGGACGAGAGCCCGGCCGCGCGCGGATCGGCGCTCCTGTCCGTTCAGCTCCTCTCGAAGGACAGCCCGGGCGTGGTCAACGCGATCCGGCCGCTCCTTCACGCGATCGTGACGACCGACGCGAATCAGGCGGTGCGCCGGCTCGCGGTCATGTGCCTGCGACACGGATCGCCGCAACGCGAGACGATCGTCCTGCTGAACGGGCTAGCGGAGGACGACGAGCAGGAGCCGGAGCTGCGCAACGCAGCGCGAACGACTGCGGCTGACCTGAAGAAACGCGCCGGCCCGAAGGGCTAGGTGCAGGAGCTGCAGACGCGCGCCTGGATCTGGCGGCCGCAGCTGGGACACAGGCGAGTGCGACGCCTCACCTCGAGCGCACCCTTGCCGAGACCGACGACGGTCATCAGATAGCCGATTCCGCAGGTGACGGCGGCGAGGGCGGCGATGTTGGGATCGAGATGCATGCAGGCCTCAGTTCTTTCTGCGCGCGTGGGGATGTGCCTGGAAGTACAACTCCCGACGCCGCCGATCGGATACGTGGGTGTACAGCTCGGTCGTCGCCAGGTCTGCATGCCCCAGCATCTCCTGGACCGAACGTAGGTCGGCCCCGCCTTCGAGCAGGTGAGTCGCGAACGAGTGGCGCAGCAGGTGCGGATGGACTCGTTCGGGCTCGAGCCCGGCCGTCGCTGCAAGCCGTCGCAGGATCAGAAATGCTCCGGCTCGCGTGAGGCCGCCGCCTTTCGCGTTCAGGAAGAGCTCAGGGCGGTGCCGCGAATCCAGGAAGGGCCGGCCCCGTGCGAGGTAACGCCTGAGTGCCTGGGCCGCCTGCCTGCCGAGCGGCACCATCCGCTCCTTCGAGCCCTTGCCGATGCAGCGCACCAGTCGGGCGTCGAGGTCGATGCTGGACTTCTGCAGGCCGACGGCCTCGCTGACGCGCAGGCCCGCGCCGTAGAGGAGCTCGACCAGTGCGCGGTCACGCAGTGCGCGCGGCGTGACGCCGTTCGCCGCTTCGACGAGGCGCTCAGCCTCCGCGGGAGACAGTGTCCGCGGCAGCGTTCGCCGGCGTCGTGGCAGGTCGAGCTCGGCCGCGGGGTTGTCGCTGCGCGTGCCGAGAAGCGTCTGGTGTCGGAAGAAGGAGCGGATGGCGGCGACCCGTCGAGCAATGGTGGACGGTGAGAGTCCGGCCGCACGGAGTTCCGCGAGGTACTGCTCGAGCTGCTCCGTGGTGACCTTGCCGACGGGCCGGTCCAGCCAGACCGCCAGGGCTTTGAGGTCGCGCCGGTACGCGTCGACTGTCTTCGGCGCCCGCCGCGTCGCGAGCAGTGCGAGGAAGCCTTCGACCTCGGGATCGACTGGGGGTGTCTCCACGGCTGTCGCTTCGGGGCCGGCGGCGAATCGCCTCCCGCCCGGCGGTTTCGGCGCAGGGGCGGCCGAACGAGATCGCGTCGGTTTTCGCACCGCTTTCCCGCCCTGAACAGCGAAACGATGCCTCTTGGGACCACGGTGTGACAGGCCTGTGGAAGGAAAGTCACACTTTCGTTGCAGAGGACCGGTCCGTTCTGTCCGAAACAGACGCGCCACATGCGGACTCGTCGGGGACAGTCCCCGACGTGTCCCGGCGGATCAGGAACGCGGATGAGCCTTGTCGTAGACGCGCCGGAGGCGACGGCCGTCGACATGGCTGTACAGCTGCGTCGTCGACAGCGAACTATGGCCCAGGAGCTCCTGGATGGTTCGAAGGTCGGCTCCGCCTTCCAGCAGATGCGTGGCGAACGCGTGCCGCAACCGGTGTGGGTGGGCGAACACGCGGCGAAGCGTCGAGGTGTCGAGCCGCTTGCCGCGCGTCGACAGGAACAGCGCGTTCTCCGCACCCGCCACCAGCTCCGGTCGCGCTTCGTGGAGATAGCGCGCGAGCAGATGGCCCGCCTCCTCGCCGAGCGGGACGAGGCGCTCCTTGCCGCCCTTGCCCCTGACGTGAAGCTGTTCGCGGTCGAAGTCGACGTCGGCGAGATCGAGGCCGACCGCCTCCGCGCTTCGCAGGCCGGCCGAATAGACGAGCTCCACCAGCGCGAGATTCCGTAGGGCCAGCGGCCCTTCCCCCGCAAGCGCGCTAAGCGCCGACTCGACCTCCTCGGTCTTCGGGGTGTCCGGGAGGCGCCGCGGCCGCCGCGGCGCGAGGGAGACGTCGGGCACGTTCGTCGGCCCGAGCGTGAACCTGAGGAAGCTCCGCACCGCCGCAAGCTTCCGCGCGACCGTCGCAGGTGCCAGTTTGCGGGGACGCGCGCGCCCGAGGTCCGCCGCGTAGTCCGTGAGCACGCGAACGTCGACATCGTCGAGAGTCAGGTGCCGGTCGCCGAGCCACGCCGCGAACTCCTCGACGTCGTGCCGGTAGGACTTGCGGGTTCCCTCGCCCAGGGCGGGAGAATTGAGAAAGCGGTCGATCGCGCGCGGCGTGTCCACGCACCGCCTTTCGCGGCCCAGCTAGCATCGCCTCCCCATGCCGTCCAACCTCGAGCACCGCCTTGCCGAGTTGATCGTCAACTTCGGCGCGAACGTCCAGCCCGGCCAGATCGTCGACATCGGCTCGGGGCTCGGGAAGGAAGAGCTCACGCGAGCGATCACCGCGAGCGCGTACAAGCGCGGTGCGAAGTTCGTGGACGTGTCCTACTGGGACCCGCACCTGAAACGGGAGCGTGTGAAGTACGCGCCCGACGAAGTGCTCGACTTCGTCCCGTCGTGGTACGGCGAACGGACGCTGAAGCTCGGCGAGGAACGCGGTGCGACCATCTCACTCAGCGGTCCGATCGCACCCCATCTCTTCGACGACCTCGATCCCGAGCGCCTCGGACGCGACGTCTTCCCGCGCGTCAAGGAGTGGGCGACGGTGATCAACGAGCGCACGGTGAACTGGTGCGTCGCGCCCGGGCCGTCCACGAAGTGGGCCCAGCTCGTGCACCCCGACCTCGACCCCGGGGCCGCGCTCGACAAGCTCTGGGAGCAGGTCGTCCACATCTGCCGTCTCGACGAGAACGATCCGGTCGCCGCCTGGCAGGAGCGGAGCAAGGTGTTGAAGGGCGTCGCGAGCCGGCTCGGCGAGCGGCACTTCGACGCCATCCACCTCGAGGGCCCCGGGACCGATCTCACGGTGGGGCTCCTGCCGACATCACATTGGAACGGGGGCGGCGACGAGACGGTCGACGGCATCCTGCACATGGCGAACCTGCCCACCGAAGAGGTCTTCACCTCGCCGGATCCCCAACGAGCGGAAGGCGTCGTCCGCGCGACGAAGCCGCTGTACACGCAGGGCCGCATCATCGATGGTCTGAGCGTCCGTTTCGAGGGCGGCCGCGCAGTTCAGGTCGATGCGGACTCGGGAGCGGAGACCCTGCGCGCACTGCTCGACCAGGACGAAGGCGCGACCCGCCTGGGCGAGCTCGCGCTCGTCGACCGCGAGGGCCGAATCGGCCCGCTCAACACGGTCTTCTACGACACGTTGCTCGACGAGAACGCGGCCAGCCACATCGCGCTCGGGTCGGCGTACGAGTCCGCCGTCGATGAATCCGACACCGATCGGCTGAATCGCTCGTCGATCCATGTCGACTTCATGATCGGCTCGCCTGAAGTCGACGTCACCGGGATCACTCGCGACGGCGAGCGCGTGCCCGTGCTGCGTGACTCAAGCTGGCAGCTCTAACTCACCCGGGAGCAACGAGAACATCACGAAGTCGACTCGCCGGTTCTGCCGAGGGTTGAAATGCACCGACCGCAAGACGCCTTCACGCGTGAAGCCGGCCTTCTCGGCCACACGCTGCGACGGCAGGTTCAACAGATCGGCCCGAAGCTGGAGCCGCGCGCAGCCGAGCTCGTCGAGCGCCCAGCGGGAGATGAGGTGCAGGGCGCGCGTCGTCAGGCCGCGGCCGCGCGCCTCGCGACGCATCCAGTAGCCGACCTCTCCGTTTCGCTGGTCACCGATCCAGCCGAAGCCCACGCTGCCGAGGACGCGCCCTGTCTCAGACTCGGTCACGGCGAAGGGAGCCGAAGTGCCGTCGTGCCACCACGACGTCGCCTGGTCGACCCACGCCTGAGCCTCGGCCTCGCGGTAGGGCTGCGGGACTGCGTCCAGCCAGCGGGCGATCTCCTCGTCGCCGTCGACACACTCGATCAACGCGGGAACGTCTCCCTTGGACCAGGGTCTGAGCTTCACGACGCCATCGTCGAGCGGCGGGTTCGGCACGGCGAGCATGCCGCCGAGGCTAGCTCAGGGAAGCGGAGGCGACGCCGGCAGCTGCGGGAGCGGCAGCGGCAGCGAAACCTCGGGAAGCGGTGGCACCGTCACGTCCGGAAGCGCAACCGGCGGAAGCTCAACCAGCGGAAGGGGAAGCTCGGTGGAAGGACGCTCGTCGACGGGGGCGGTTTCCTCGACGAGCTGTGCAGGCGCCGGCGTCTGCTGTGCGGACCGTGGCGACGAAGAGGACGGGGAGGGACTCGGGGAGGGGGGAGAGGGATTCTTCAGCGACGGCTCTTCCGCTGGAGACGGCGATGCGGTTCCGACCTGAGCAAGGCGCGGTCTCGCACTCGGCCGTTGCCGTGTCGGTCCCGGCGAAGCCTGCGGCAGCCTCTGCGCGGGACCGGCCACGGCCAAGTCGTGCGGGGAAGCCAGCACGACCGACGCACGGTGATCGGCCGCGGCGCCGGGAGCCGAGGGGGAGGCAGGCCCAACGCCGAACAGCACGACCACGCTATACAGGACCGCAGACGCAACGGTTGCCGAGAGGCCGAGCCTCCCGCGCCCGTTGGGATTGTGCGTTGCAAGCCCCATAGCCCCCTAATCGGGGTAGGCCGGTCGGCCTATAACCCCCGACTCAGGGATTTGTTACCGGAGGCAACCGCGGAGGCAACGCGAGAGTCAGCGAACTGCGGCGACGATCTCGTCCGACAGGCTCGGGAAATCGTCGAGGAACTCGGCTCGTTCCGCCTTCAGACGCTTCACCAGAGCGCGGTACTCGTCGCCCCGCCCCGTTCGCTCGTAGAGCTTCTGCGGCTGCAGGACTTCAACGTCGTCGATGCCCGGTACGGCAGCGGCGACGAAGTACCCGAAGTCCGGGTCGAGTTCCCACTCGATCGTGCCTTCCGCAATCCCCTTGACGATCGCCGAGGAGTGCTTGATCCGCACCTTCTTCGAGCGCTCGTCGTCCTCGGGGCCTCCGACGCGTCCGGTGTTAAGCAGATAGACCTCGAGCGGATGGTCCTCGAGCAGCTCGAGGAAGCGATTGCCCTGCAGGTCGTGCAGCATCGGGAAGAACGGATTCGTTCCCGGCACGCGCAGTGACTTGCCTGCCTCGTCGGCGCCGCCGGCCGCTGTCCCCTTCGTTTCGCCGAGCATGAAATAGGCCGCTGCCTGCGGCCCTTCGAGCTTGGCGACTGCGGGGATCACGTTCTCGTTGCGATTGAGGATGAGCAGGAAGTGTGCGTCCTCGATCTCGCGGTCGGCTGCCGCATCGATCACGCCGAAGGGGAACGTGGCGCGGCCGTTCTGCGTGTAGCTCTCGTCGTAGAAGTCGACCTCGTCACCTTTCTGCGACACGTTCTCGAGGTAGGAGTCCGGTTGCGTGACCGCGCCGTAGATCGTTGGCTCGTCTTCGGGATTGAGTCCGTACGTTTTCGCGAAGCAGCCGTTTTCCGTCACGTACACATGTCCGTCCGGCATCCATGCGACGAAGTCGTCCTGCACCGGCAACGAGCCGTTCTGCTTCGTGAAGGTCGTGGTCGTCTTGCCGGTGCCCGACAGCCCGACGGTCAGGCAGACCTTGTCGCCCGTGTCCGTCGGGATGATCTTGCAGCCGGCATGCAAAGGAAGGCCGCCGCGGTCGTAGACGAGCTTGTTCCACATGCGGAGGCCGCCCTTCTTCGACTCGCCGAAGTAGTCCGAGTTGAAGACGCGCGTGACCCCTTGCTCGAGGTCGACCATGATCAGCCGGTCGTCCGGAAAACCTTCCGCGTTCAGGTTCGGCGTGTAGATGACGGTGAGCTCTGGCTCGAACTCGTCCTCAGGTGGGCCGAAGTACAGCTGCTGCTGCATGCCGGCGATGTTGGCGTTCGCAGCCTCGACGTAGAGGCGCGTCGCTGTGCGGAACTCGGGATCGTTTCCGATGTAACCGTCGACCACGACCATCTCCTGCTCGGCGATGTACTGGTCCTGGCGGTCGGCCCACCTTGCCGCGTCCTCCGTCGAGACGGCCTGGTTCTGGCCGTCGGGATCGTCCGTGACGAGGAACGTCGAGCCCTTCGAGCGTGCGAGCACGTTCGTCTGGACGTTGAGGTTCCCGTACTTCGTCGGACGCGCGGTCGGCATCTTCGAGGTGAGCGCCTTGACCTCCTCAGGGGTCGGGTTCTCGATCACCCGCTTCGCCTGCGGCAGCCGGAACAGCATCTTCGCCACGTGTAGTCGCTCCTCTTTCGACGGCTAGGACTCGGGGATCTTACCCGGGACGCGGCCCGGTTAGAGGTGGTGATAGGCGCCAGATGCGGCCTCTGCCGCTGGTCCTCGTTTCCGAATCAATCCGGGGCGGGCCTCTTCGGAGTGCCCGCCGCTTCTCGCAACCGCCGTAGCGAAGTCGGCAGGCGCCGTGCATTCGATAGCTTCCTCCATGGTGGAGGCCAAGCACGATGTCCTCATCGTCGGTGCCGGCTGCGCAGGAATGCGCGCGGCCATCGAGGCGCACGATGCGGGCGCCGATGTCGCGCTGCTCTCCAAGATCCATCCGGTGCGCAGCCATTCAGGTGCGGCCGAGGGCGGGATCAACGCGGCGCTCGGCAATGCGTCCGACGATTCCCCCGAGGAGCACGCGTACGACACGGTGAAGGGGTCCGACTACCTGGGCGACCAGGATGCGATCGAGGTCCTGTGTAACGAGGCGCCCGCCGACGTGTACCAGCTGGAACACTGGGGCGCGGTCTTCTCGCGCACTGACGACGGGCGCATCGCGCAGCGACCCTTCGGCGCCGCAGGTGCGCCGCGCACGGCTTATGCGGCCGACATCACCGGGCACGTACTGGTGCACGTGCTCTACGAGCAGGTGATGAAGCGCGAGATTCCGACGTACGAGGAGTTCTTTGCTTGGAAGCTCGTCATGAACGACGACCGCTGCCAGGGTGTGATCGCCTGGGATCTCCTGGACGGCGGGCTGAAATCCATCGGAGCGAAGACGGTCATCCTCGCGACCGGCGGCGCCGGCAGGCTCTACGTCGGTACGACCAATGCTTACGCCTGCACAGGTGACGGCATGGCTCTCGCGCTTCGCGTCGGCATCCCGCTGAAGGACATGGAGATGATGCAGTTCCATCCCACGACGCTCTCTCCGACCGGCGTCCTCATCACCGAGGGCACCCGAGGCGAGGGTGCGTACCTGCTCAACTCGGAGGGCGAGCGGTTCCTCAAGCGCTATGCGCCGAATGCGATGGAGCTCGCGTCGCGCGACGTCATCTCGCGCGCGGAGCAGACCGAGATCGACGAAGGGCGCGGCATCAACGGCAACGTGATGCTCGACCTACGCCATCTCGGAGCGGAGAAGATCCTCGAGCGGCTGCACGGCACGCGGGAGCTCTCGATGACCTTCGCAGGCGTCGACCCGATCTACGAGCCGATCCCCGTCAGACCCGGATCGCACTACCACATGGGTGGCGTCGACACGGATACCTGGGGCCTTACCTCCGTCGAAGGTCTCTACGCCGCTGGTGAGTGCGCCTGCGTCTCGGTACACGGAGCGAATCGCCTCGGCGGCAACGCGTTGATGGAGACGATCACGTACGGCAAGCGAGTCGGGCGTCACGCGGCCGACTGGGCGCTCGCGAACACGACGGTCGAGGTCCCGCAATCGGTCGAAGCGGATGCGGAGCGGGAGCTCAAGGAGTTGCTCGACCGCAAGGAAGGAGAGCGGCCATGGTCGATCCGCGACGAGCTCGCCTCTTCGATGCACGAGAACTTCGGCGTGTTTCGGCGCGAGGATCAGATGCGGAAGCAGGGCGAGATCGTCGAGGGCCTGCGGGAGCGGTACGAGCGGGTGATCGTCGACGACAAGGGTGACGTCTTCAACACCGACCTGACGCAGGCACTCGAGCTCGGCTTTCTGCTCGAGCTAGCCGCTTGCATGGTTCCTTGCGGCCTCGAACGGAAAGAGAGCCGGGGTGCACACGCACGTCCCTACGACTACCCCGACCGAGACGACGAGCAGTATCTGCGGCATACGCTGGTCACCATGCGCGACGGGACGCCGCAGGTGGACTGGAAGCCCGTGACCATGACCAAGTGGCAACCCCAGGAAAGGACCTATTAGTGCACACGGACCTGGCCCCGGCACCGGGCTCCACCACGATCGAGATCGCGCTGAAGATCTGGCGCTACGACGCCGTGACGGGCGACAAGGAGCTGAAGCGGTACGAGGTCGAGGCGCCGGACTGGGTGACTCTCCTCGACGTCCTCGACATCATCAAAGACAAGCACGACGGCACGCTCGCGTACCGCAAGAGCTGCCGGATGATGATCTGCGGCTCATGCGGCATGCGTATGGACGGTGCCGCCGTCCTTGCCTGCAAGACGCGCATGTACGACATCGCGAAGTCCGGTCACGTGCCCGTGATCGCGCCGATGGGGAATCTCCCTGTGCGCAAGGACCTGGTCGTCGACATGGATCCGTTCTGGAACAAGATCCGCCGGATGAAGCCGTGGCTCGACCCCGGCTACGAGGAGCCGCCCGAAAAAGAGTGGCGCGTCTCGCAGGAGAAGATGAACGTCATCCACAAGGAGGCGCTCTGCATCATGTGCGGCTGCTGCGTCTCCGAGTGCAACTCGATGGAGTCGGACCCCGAGTTCTTCGGGCCTGCGGCACTCGCCAAGGGCATGCGCTTCGTCGGCGACGCGCGCGACCAGGCGAACGTGACCCGCCTCGAGGACTACAACGACGAGCACGGCATCTGGGACTGCACGCGCTGCTACTTCTGCAATGAACGCTGCCCGAAGGGAGTCGATCCGCGCGACGCGATCGCCAAGCTCGGCGCCGAGTCGATCAAGGAAGGGATCGACCACGATATGGGCGCGAAGCACGCGAACTGGTTCGTGACCTCCGCCAGGACGACAGGCTGGCTGCGCGAGACCGAGCTCGTGCCGAAGACGCAGGGAATCGTCGAGGCGATCAGGCAGACGAAGTTCGCGATCAACCTGGCGAAGCACGGCAAGGTGCCGCTGCCGGTCCCGCCGCATGTCGCCGAGCGGGTGAACGAGTCGCGCTTGCTCTACTCGCTCGTGAAGGAGCAGGGACGCGACGGCGCGCTCGGGATCGTGCAGGGCGAGCACGCGCTCGGCCGGATCGAGTTCACCGAGCAGGCCGGCGTGAAGACGAGCGATCCCGAAGTGCAACCGGGGGTTGAGCCGCCTCCCGCAGAAGGATGAAAAGGGTCGCGTACTACAAGGGGTGTCTCGCCTCGCTCTCGGCGAAGGAGCTCGACTCGTCGACGAAGGCGCTAGCTCCGAAGGTCGGCCTGGAGCTCGTCGAGCTCGAAACGGTGACGTGCTGCGGCGCGGGCGACATCCACGAGGCGGAGCCGGACTACTACCTCCACCTGAACGCCCGCATCCTCGCGTACGCGGAGGCGGCCGGCTGCGACGAGCTGCTGACCGTGTGCAACGTCTGCACCCTGAATCTCAGGCAGGCGAACTGGCAGCTGAAGAACGACGACGGCCTGCGCGAGCGCGTGAGCAACAACCTCGAACGCGTCGGCGTCCCCCCGTACAGCGGCAACGTGGAAGTTCGGCACCTGCTCTGGGAGATCGCCGAGGGCGAGGGGTACGAGCTGCTGAAGCAGTCGGCGCACAAGGGCCTGAAGGGCCTGAAGATCGCGCCGTTCTACGGCTGTCAGATCCTGCGGCCGTCGAAGCTCCTCGGGTTCGAGGATCCGGATCGGCCATGGTCGCTCGAGCGGATCATCGAGGCATGCGGCGGAACGGCGATCGACTACCCGGCCAAGGTCAAGTGCTGCGGCTTCCCGATCATCCAGGCGCGCGAGGAGACTGCGCTCGGCGAGCTGATCCAGCCGATCGAGCAAGCGAAGGAGGCCGGTGCCGATGCGATCGTGACGCCGTGCCCGCTCTGTCATCTCTCGCTCGACGCGTGGCAGTCGAAGCTGAAGGCGGCGACCGGCAAGGACTTCGCGATGCCGATCCTCCACCTCTCGCAGCTCGTCGGTGTCGCGGCCGGGCTCGAGGAGTCGGAGCTGAAGTTCAAGCGCCACGTCGTGCCGGTCACGCCGGTACTCGAGAAGCTCGAAGTCTGACCGGCTTCCGGGCGCGATGATGAAGACGGCGCGCGCCGGGACGCTGCTCGGCGGGGTCGCCGGGGCTGCCGTCGGGTGGGGTTGGTTCGAGGCCGGCTGGGTACGGCTGCGAACGCTCGACGTGCCGTTGCCGCGACTTCCAAAGGAGCTCGCCGGGCTGCGAATCACGCATCTCTCGGACTTCCACTTCGGCTTGCCCTCCCGAGGTGCCGTTGCTGCGGAGCGGGCGGTGGACTGGGTCGCAGAGCGGCAGCCCGATCTCGTGGCGGTTACGGGCGACCTCGTCTCGCGCCCGAGCGGTGAGGAGCTGCTGCGGAAGTCCCTTGACCGGCTAGGTAGCCCCTACGTCGTGCTCGGCAATCACGACGTCGCCTACAGCCGCGACCCATTCTCCCGCACGGCCGGCTTCACGGATCTTTCGCCGGCGCGGCTGCTGGTAGACGAGGCCGAAACGATCGAGTTGCGCGGTCGCGGGGTGCAGATCGTCGGCGTCGATCCGAGGGCTTATCGGCAGGGCCGCTCCCGTCCCTGGGAGCTCGTGGACGAAGATGCAGACCTGCGCATCCTGCTCTGCCACTTCCCCTACATCCTGAGCTTTCTGCCACCGGGGGCGTTCGACCTCGTCCTCAGCGGCCACATGCACGACGGGCAGATCGCGTTCCCGCTTGGCCGCTATCGGAAATATCGCTTCGCCCACCGGAGCACGCGCTACACCACCGGCCTCTACGTGCAGCCCGGCGGGACGATGCACATCTCTCCCGGGCTCGGGACGACCTTCGTCCCGTTCAGGTTCTTCGCCCGGCCCGAGGCGACGGAACTGGTGCTACAACGCACGTGATGGCGACGATCTCGAGCGACATCCTCGCGAGCTATGCCGCCGACGCGGCGCGGGAGGTCGACGGGGTCCGCGGGCTCGTGGAGAGCGGCCTGCACAGGCACAAGGGCGTGCGAATTGCGCAGGACGACGGCCGAGTACGGGTCGAGCTCCACCTCGCCGTCGAATGGGGCGCGTCGATTCCCGAGGTCGGCAGCGAGGTACAGCGCCGCGTTGCCGCGTACCTCGGCCGGATGGCGAAGGTCGAGCCGGACGCCGTCGACGTGATCGTCGACGAGATCGGGCCGGCATGAGCGGGCCGCGTGTCACCGGCCTCACCGGCGTCACGCTGCAGGATGTTCCGGCGGTGTGCCACGACTGCGTCTGGTGGCAGTCGCGTGACGGCCGGACGACCGAAAAGCGCAAGTGGATCGAGAAGGCCGAGACGGAGTGGGGGCCGTGGGGAACCGTGTACTACGACGCCGACGGCGATGTGCTCGGATCGATGCAGTACGGACCCGCGGAGCTCTTCCCGCGCGCCGCGGAGCTGCCTGCGGGCCCGCCGTCGGCCGACGCGGTGCTTGTGACGTGTGCGTACCTCGTCGAGACGTCAAGCCCCTGGGTGATGCAGTCGCTCTTCCTCGCAGCGATCGGAGATGCCCGCGACCGGGGCGCGAAGGCCCTCGAGACCTTCGCGTACCGCTACCGGGAAGGCGAGTCGCAATACGAGCGCTTCCAGGTGCACAAGACGATCTTCCCTTCGGACTTCCTCGCGGACTTCGGCTTTCAGACCTTGCGACGCGCAGGCCATGTGGAGTTGGCGCGCCTCGAGTTCGGCGGGTTGGTGCCGGTCGCCGAAGGCCCGCGCGAGAAGGTGCTGCGCGTCGTGAAGGAAGCGTTCACCCCGGCCCCGGCCCCGGTACCACCGGGCCCCTGAGCCCGTTTCAGGCTGCGACGGCGCGGCGCGCGAGGACGAGCTCCGCGATCTGGATCGCGTTGAGCGCTGCGCCCTTGTTCAGGTTGTCGCAGACGACGAATAGGACGAGCCCATTCGCAACGGTCGGATCGCGGCGGATGCGCCCGACGAGGACGTCGTCGGTGCCAACGGCAGCTTGCGTCGTCGGCAGTTCCTGCAAGCGCACGCCGGGTGCCCGTCCGAGCAGCTCGTGCGCGTTCTCCGCCGAAAGCGGTTCCGCCGTCTCCACCCAGACCGCTTCTGCATGCCCGACCATGACGGGCACGCGCACGCACGTCGCGCTGACCGGCAGCTCCGCCAGCTCGAGGATCTTGCGCGTCTCCGAGCGCAGCTTCGACTCCTCGTCGGACTCGTCGCCGTGGAAGTCCCAGTCCATCGCGATATCCGCCTGGGCGGGCGTAGTCGTCCGCAGCTCCTCCATCCGCTGCGCGCCGGCGCCGGAGACCGACTGATAGGTGCTCACGCGCACGCGCGCGAGGCCGGCGGCGTCGCGCAAGGGCTTCAGTGCCATCGTCAGCGGGATCGTGCAGCAGTTCGGGTTGGCAAGAATGCCGTCGTGCTCGAGCGCACGGTCTCCGTTCACCTCGGGAACGACGAGCGGAATTCCGTCCTGCAGCCGGTAGGCCGCGGACTTGTCGACGGCGATCGCACCGCCGCGCACCGCGTGCGGCACGAGCTCGCGTGAAGCAGAAGTGCCGACGGAGAACAACGCAAGGTCGATGTCTCCGGCGGCGAGCGCCTCGGGCGTCGCCTCTTCGACGACGAGACCGCCGTCCAGTTCCTTGCCCACGGACCGCGAGGACGCGAACGCGCGAACATGTCCGTAGCCGCGCTCCTTCAGGAGCCGCAGCGTCACTGCACCGACCGCGCCGGTCGCGCCGACCACCGCGATTCGCGGCTCAACCATCGACGCGCTCCTCGGCATAACCGCGGAACCGCTGATGGACCGCATTCACTGCACTCTCGACGTCGACCGCCCTCACCACGCACGAGACGCGGATCGCCGACGTCGAGATGATCTCGATGTTGATGCCGGCCCCCGCAAGCGCCTCGAACATGTCTGCGGCAACACCGGGATGGCTCTTCATGCCGGCACCGACGAGGGAGATCTTCGCGATGTCCGGGTCGTAGACGACGCCTTTGGCGTTGATCTCCGTCGCCACGATCTCGAGAATCGGCTCCGCCGCGGGAAGATCGGTCTTCGGCAGCGTGAAGGAGATGTCGGTGGCGCCGTCCGCAGAGACGTTCTGCACGATCATGTCGATGTTCACTCCGGCGTCCGCGAGCGCACGGAAGAGGCGTGCTGCGATACCGGGACTGTCGGGAACGGCGAGCACGGTCGCCTTCGCCTCGGAAGTGTCATGGGTGACGCCGGAGATGATCGCTTTCTCGAGCACCAGGTCCTTCTCCTCGCTGATCCACGTACCGTCGCTGTCGCTGAATGCCGAGCGCACGTGGATCGGCACACCGTACCTCCGTGCGATCTCGACCGATCTGGCCATCATCACCCGGGCGCCGGTGGCGGCCATCTCGAGCATCTCTTCGTAGGAGATCCTCGGCAACTTCAGAGCGTTCGCGACGATGCGGGGGTCGGCGGTGAACACGCCTTCGACGTCGGTGTAGATCTCGCACGCTCCTCCGAGTGCAGCCGCCAGTGCAACCGCAGTCGCATCCGAGCCACCGCGGCCGAGCGTCGTCACCTCCAGATCCGTGGACACACCCTGGAATCCGGCGACCAGCACGATCTGGTCGCGGTCGAGCTCCGCGTGCAGGCGCCGCGCCCGCACCTCGACGATCTTCGCCTTGCCGTGGAAGGTGTCGGTGACGATCCCGGCCTGCGAGCCCGTGAGCGAGACGGCCTCGTTGCCGAGATCGCGGATCGCCATCGCGCACAACGCGTTCGAGATGCGCTCCCCGACCGACACGAGCATGTCGTACTCGCGGGGGTGGGGATGAGGGGACATCTCGCTCGCCAGCCGGATCAGCTCATCGGTGGTGTCGCCCATTGCCGACAGCACGCCGACGACGCGGCGGCCGGCCTGGCGCGCGGCGACGAGCCGGCGGGCCACGCCCTTGATCTTCTGCGTGTCGCCCACCGAGGTGCCGCCGAACTTCATCACCAAGGTGTTTCCGGGCGACGTGACGGCGTCACCTTCGACAGCGGGTACAGCCTCGTAGCCGACGGTCGTCAAGCCATGTCCCGGCGGCCGGTGAGCGCGCGTCCGAGCGTAACCTCGTCTGCGTACTCGAGGTCGCCGCCGACCGGGAGGCCACTCGCGAGACGCGTGACGCGCACGCGGCCGCGCAGGCGGTCTGCGAGGTAGGCCGCTGTCGCCTCGCCCGTCATGTTCGGGTTCGTGGCGAGGACGACCTCCTGCACGCCGTTCCGCTCCACGCGCCCGAGCAGCTCGTCGATTCGCAGGTGTTCCGGCTCGACGCCGTCGAGCGGCGACAGGGCTCCGCCGAGCACGTGGTAGAGGCCGCGGTACTCACTCGTCCGCTCGACGGAGATCAGGTCGACCGGTTGTTCGACGACACAGATGAGCGTGTGGTCGCGCCGGGCGTCGCGGCAGATGGCGCAGACCTCCTCCTCGGTCAGGTTCCCGCACTCGTTGCAGAAGCGAACGCGTTCCTTCACGTCCTCGATCGCCGCGGACAGCGCGAGCGCTTCGTCCTTCGGCCGCTGCAGGAGGTGGAACGCGAGTCGGTGCGCCGTGCGCGTCCCCACGCCGGGAAGGCGCGAGAGCTGGGCGACGAGGTTTTCCACAGCCGGGCTGAGCACCAGCCTATTGTGCCGACATGCCCCGGATTGCCGGGGTGGCCGGCCTCAGGCCGAGAGCCCGCGGAGCTTGTCCGCGAGCCGTGGATCCTCGGCCAGGAGCCGTTCGATCTCAGGCCGCGCGATCGCGAGGCAACGGACGTCGGTCTCCGCCCGTACTCGCGCTGTGCGCTCGATGTCGTCGCCGAGGAGCGACCGCTCCCCGAAGACGTCTCCCGGCCCGATCTCGCGCCGGCCCTCCGGAGCCTCGACGATCGCCTGCCCCTGCTCGAGGACGAAGATTCCCGCGCCCGGCTTGCCGCGCTCGATCAAGGCCTGGCCGGCAGGCGCGTCGAACTCCGACGTCGCTGCGGCCAGCCGTTCGAGCTGCGCGTCGTCCAGGTCGGCGAAGAGCGGCAGTGCTCCCAGCCGGTCGCGCATTACCCGCCCAGTCCGGGGAGACCGAGCCCGCCGAGCCCGCCTGCAAGCCCGCCGATTTTCGACTCCATCAAGCTGTGCGCAGAGCGGACCGCCTCGTTGACCGCCGCGAGGATCATGTCCTCGAGCATCTCCGGATCGTCCGGGTCGATCGCCTTCGGATCGATCTTGATCTCTTTGATCTCGCCGGCACCGTTTGCGACGACGGTGACCATGCCGCCGCCCGCGGTCGCCTGCACCGTCTCGTTCGCGAGCTCTTCCTGCGCCTTCTGCATCTCGCTTTGCATCTGGCCGACCTGTTGCAGCAACTTGTCCATGTCCATGCCCATCGCGTCAATCCTCTCGTTCGTGGGCGTCCAGGGTCTCTTTCACGAGCTCCAGAATCTTTTCCTCGCCGGCCGGTTCGTCGAGCTCGAGCTCGTCCTGCCGCGCCTCGCCTTCGGCGAACGCGAGGCCGAGGTGCCGTCCGGTCACCTCGTAGAGCGCGTCGGCGAGGAGCGTGGCGTTCTTCGGCTCCTCCGCGAGCTGCCGGTGGAATGAGGCGCTCGCGGGGAACTCGACGGTCAGCGTGTCCTCGGCGAGGCCGGCCGGGTGAGCTTCGCGCAGCACCGATGCTGCGGGGATCGAGCGTTCCTCGACGGCGGGGAGGATCGTGCGCAACCAGGCTTCCTGCAGCTGCTCGAGCTCGAGCGACGGCGGCGCGGACATCGCCACGGCCTCGACAGGTGCCTCCTCCAGACCCGTCCCGGTGTCGGACATCGGGACTGGTGCGCTCGGGACGTGGCCTCTCGTCTCGAGCTGTTCGAGCCGGTAGGAGAGGGACTCGCGCGACAGGTCGCTTCCGGGCCTGGTTACCTTCACGAGGGCGAGCTCGAGGGGCAGGCGAGGGTCGCCGCCCTGACGCATGTCCTCGACGGCGACGGCCAGAAGGTCGACCAGGCGGATCACGGTCGCTTCCCCGAGCTGATTCGCCTGTGCGCGGAGCCGCTCGCGAGTCTCCTCGGTGACGGGCAAGGTGTCCGGCACCTCGCCCATGTGCTGCACGAGCATCAGGTGACGCAGATGCTCGAGCAGGTCGACGACGAGACGACCGAGATCCTGTCCTTGCTCCGAGAGCTCTTCCACGAACGTCAGCGCGCCGGCAGTGTCTCGGTCAACGACGAGATCGCAGAGCCGGAAGAGCGCCTCCTCCTCGACCGCGCCGAGGAGCTGGAGCACTGACTGCACCGTGATCTCCTTCTCCGTCGCCGATGCGAGCTGGTCGAGCGTCGACACCGCGTCGCGGAACGAGCCGCGTGCACCGCGCGCCACGAGCGCGAGGGCCTGATCGGGCACCTGGATCTCCTCGCCGTCCGCCACGCGACGCAGCAGGCGGACGAGCTCGGGGAGACGCGGGCGCGCGAATACGAACGTCTGGCAGCGTGAGCGCACCGTCGGCAGCACCTTCGACAAGTCGGTCGTGCAGAAGACGAACACGAGGTGCGGCGGTGGCTCCTCGATCAGTTTCAGGAGCGCATTCCAGGCTGCGTCCGTGAGCTGGTGCGCCTCGTCGAGGATGTACACCTTGTACCGCCCCTCGGCAGGCTGGAGCACCACTCGCTCCCGGATCTCGCGGATGTCGTCGATTCCCCGCTGCGACGCCGCATCCATCTCGATCACGTCGAGCGAGTTGCCATTCGCGATCGTCACGCAGGGATTGCAGACCTTGTCGGGTGTCGGCGTCGGTCCCTGCACGCAGTTCAGTCCTTTGGCAAGGATCCGCGCCAGTGATGTCTTGCCGGTGCCGCGCGGTCCCGCGAAGAGATAGGCCTGGCGAACCTGTCCGGAGGAGATCGCGTTCTTGAGCGTCCGGACGATCGCTTCCTGGCCGACGACCTCGTCGAAGTCCTGCGGGCGGTACTTCCGGTAGAGGGCGGCCACCGAGCGATCTTAGCGACCGAGGTTTCGGAGGCTAGATCGACCCGGTGAACGTGTCGCAAACGGCCGGTCGGCCCTGCTCGTAGCCCCGGGAGAACCAGCGCCGGCGCTGCTCGGAGGAGCCATGCGTCCAGGTCTCGGGATTCACCTGGCCCTGGGTCTGCTGCTGGATCCGGTCGTCTCCGATCGCGGCGGCCGCGTCGAGGCCGTCGTTGATGTCCGCCTGCGTCAGCTGCTCCACGAGTCGCGTCTCGACGGCGTGAGCCGCCCAGACACCGGCGTAGCAGTCGGCCTGGAGCTCGGTCCGCACCGAGAGGCTCTCGGGCCCCGTCTGGTTGCTACTACCCAGCTTGTCGAAGACACCGAGCTGATCCTGAACGTGATGGCCGTACTCGTGCGCGATCACGTAGGCCTGCACGAACGCCGACTTACCGACGCCGAAGCGGGACTGCAGGTCGTCGAAGAACCCGAGGTCGATGTAGACGAGCTTGTCGCGTGGACAATAGAACGGACCGACCTGGGAGTCGGCGGTGCCGCACCCCGTATCGATCTGACCCGTGAAGAAGACTGTGTCCGAGTACACGTACTGGCGTTTGCTCCGCTGGAACACCCCGTTCCAGAACTCCTGCACGCTGTTGACGACCGCCACGATGCGGCAGTCCGTCCGCTCGTTCGCGTCCTGCCCCGTCTTGCAGTTCAGGTCGATGTCGCTCGGCGTGTCATTGACGCCGACCCGCTGGTTTGCGAGTGGCTGGAGTTGAGGGGGGAGCCCAGTGCCGCCGCCGCCGTTCGAGAGAACGGAGATGAGGATGTAGATGATCAGCCCGACGAGGCCGAGCCCGCCGCCGCCGACCGCGACGCCGCCGGGGCCCATGCTGCGACCACGGGCATCTTGGACCTGCCCGGTGTCGAGGGGAGCGTTGCGACGGAAGCGCACCTGCGCCTCTCTTGCCTACTGCGGCGCATCGGCAAACTCGGTCGGGTCCCGCTCGAGGCACGGTTCCGCGTCGCCGTATCCGCGAAGCGTTACGAGAGCACGGTCGGCGCCGGCCAGCGCGCTGGTACCATCGTCGTGCCGCGGCGGTGGAAGTGTGTGAACCGCGTCAGGGCCGGGAGGCAGCAGCGCTAAGCATTCCTTCCAGGCGCCGCGGTTTAACCCTCGACAAGTCCGGCTCGCTGCGCGAGCCATGATGACTTGTCGAGGAATGTCGATCCGAGGCGGTTGCGGCCACCGCCGGCAAAAGCCGGCAGTGCCGGCGAATGGGGGTTGGGTATCCTCGCCTTGCTCTCGGGCGCATAGCTCAGCGGGAGAGCGCCCGCTTCACACGCGGGAGGTCCCTGGTTCGATCCCAGGTGCGCCCATCGCTCCACAACAGGCTTTGCGCGGTTGTGAGCGCCACGGAGAGACCCCGTTGGAAACGATTATGGAAACGACTGGCGCGCAACTGGCGCGCGTGGGAGGATCGCTGCGTGGACTGGGATGCAGCTCTCAACCACGCGAGGAGGCTCGCCGACGACGGGCACGACGTGACGATCCATGTACACGATCAAGCCGACCCTCTCGTAGACCGGACCGCGACGGTCAGGGTTGCGAAATCAAGCATCAGCGATTTCAATGCCTTCTTTTCGGACGCGACGCACCACGGCCTGACCTGCGACGGCCCCAAACTCATCGGGGACGAGTACTACGAGCTGAGCTGAGTTTGGCGCGCTGGCGCTCGGCGGAATAGCGTTGGGGCGTGACGGCACTCCAATGGGCGTGCGCTGTCGGGGGTCTCGTGGCTCTTGTGCTCCATTCATCCCGGGCCATATGTGTGGCCACACGCGGAGGAACTGCGCGCCCAAATGACGGTCACGCCAGCGAAGCTCGTGGACGTAGAGCGGAGCCGCATCTTGCGTCGGTGGACGGTCAAGCAGCGCGAGGCTGACCTCAGCCAGAATTAAGGCGCGTCCTAACCGGTCACTATCCGACCGAGGACACAAGCATTAGCTTCCGAATGAGGCTGGCAGAGTGCGGGGCTCAAGCGCTCGGTGCCGAGATGTTCGTCCCCCGCCGGCCCCGCGTATTGCGGATGCGGGATCGACTGGGACGCCTTGGGGCCACAGCCGAAAAGCGTCCCAGTCGGTTGGGGAGCCACAATGGGTAGCCCTTTCGCGACAAACGGCCACCCACCGGCTCCCGTAAGCGTTCTCCTTTTGTCGGATCGGATCACCAGGCAAAGGGTCGGATCGACCCAGCAATTAGTCTTGGCCGGCACTCGTTGGGGCTCAAGCGCTCGGCGCCGACATGTTCGTCCCCCGCCCTCAAACGTCGGGGAGCTTTAACGCGATCGCGCCACCGGGCGTGTGCGGACGTGGCTTGCGCGGCTCGCGTACGAACGAGTCCGGCGGGAGTTCTTCCAAGAAGAAGTCGCCGCAGCGTCGCAGTGAACGCTTGAAACGCAAGATCGCTACGACGCGGTTCAGCAGATTCGGCGGACCCGAGACTTCGAACGTACGCTCGCAATGTCTCAAGGATAGACCCGGGCGGTGCAGCGACGCCTCCGACGGTCAAGTTCGTCTTGCGATCTGCGAGCCGTGATCCTAGTCGCGAACCAGCGCCCAATTTTTCGCAAGGGCGGAGACATCGTCGCCCATCGCCACACCCTCGTCGTCGAGCGCTTTCTTGATCTCATCAAGCTCGCCCCCTGCGGGGGATGTCCCTCTGTGCCTCGGTCAGCGCTGCCGCTAAATCAGGCAGCTCGCGGAAGAGCGCGTCGGCGCCGCCATTCTGCGGCGTGGCGCCCTTCGGGGCGCTTCGTCGTTTGCAAACTGCTCCTGAATGAGATCGAATGGACGGAGCGAACCGTGTGTCGTCAAAAGGGGGTGCGTCTTCAGCATCATCCTGTGGGTCGTCATCATCGTCGTCGTCCTCCTCGCGCTCGGCTATTTCGCCCGCGGGCGGCGCCGCTAAAGCGGCGGAGTACGACGACACGACGGGGCGCCCTTCGGGCGCTTCGTCGTTTAGAAGTAGCCGGCCTGGAAGGAGTCACGCTCCACGACCTGCGCCACGCTTAGGCTCCCGGCTCGCCTCGAAAGGGTTGACCGCCCGGCAATCGCAGACGCGATGGGGCACAAGAGAACCGCCACCACCGAGATCTACATTCAGCGGTTCAACGGCGACCAGTCAGACGAGAACATCAGAAAGGCGATGACCGGATGAGCGAGACGCGAACGGTTGCGGATCGACATAAATGGGAGCCCATCATGACGACGACGATCACTGACCTCGACGACTTCAAGGCGCTCGACCCGTTCTTTCGCATCATCGAGGAGGGCCTCGATGGCATTGCCGATGGTGGGCACTTCTTCGACCTGCTCGCCGAAGACGTCATCTTCGACTACATCATCACGACTCCCGGCCACCCAAGGCACGTCGAGGGCCGCAAGGCCGTCGCCGAGCTCTACCGCCCTTACGGCACCATGATCGTCCTAGACCGATGTCCTCGCGGTCCATCACGACATCAAGACAGGAGTCGTGGTGCTCGAGTACGCCTCCGAAGGCCGAGTCGTTCCGGACGCACCTGCCGTCCATCAACGTGGCGGCCATCCGAGCGCGTCGAAGACCGCCACGGGGTCGAGGTAGTCGCGCCAGTGAGTGA
>Ga0193719_10000059_pt1 | contig 31676 bp, 30 predicted proteins | sample U2a2metaG_FD_160103 | JGI IMG/M metagenome (GOLD analysis project Ga0193719, IMG submission 160103) | Soil microbial communities from a riparian zone of the East river system, Colorado, United States - U2a2 | ecosystem: Environmental > Terrestrial > Soil > Riparian zone | place: USA: East... | reverse complement strand
CTTCGGCCGCCGTTCCAAGAAATGTGGCGGCGCTGGTTTCGGCTGCAACGATGGAAGCGAGAACTGCCCACCAGGGAATCGATCGCCCACCAAGCGAGAAATCCCGCAGATTTCTATTTCGTCGACCCGCCCACAAACCAAGCGCGACTATGCCGAAGAAATAAAGGAGCAAGACTCCGGTATCGATTGCCAGACGGGCGTCCATCTCGGCGCTTACTTAGCCACAGATGAACAAAGATTTACACAGATAAAGAAACGAAGAGTTCAACCTGGATCATCCGTGTTTAATCCGTGTTAATCTGTGGCAAGAATGAAGCTGGTTGAAATTTCAGCGCCAGATTTCGATCTGGCGATGACTCTCGATTCCGGTCAGGTCTTTCATTGGGAAAAGCTCGGCAATGGATTTGTGGGAACGATCGGCGACCTGCCCGTTTACGTTGAGCAGTGTGCCGAGAGATTGAAAGTTCGTCGCGGAGCCACGCCGACCAGGTCGCCGCGGCGACCGCTCCCCGGAATCATCGCCAATTATCTCGCGCTCGATCATCCACTGGCGGCCATTTGCGCTTCGTTTCCCAACGACCCGGCGATGAGCGTGGCCCGAGATTTTTGTCGCGGACTACGGATCATTCGACAGCCGAAGTGGGAATGCCTCGCCACGTTCATCTGCTCTTCGATGAAACAAGTCGCGCACATCCGGCAAATTTCGAAAGCGTTGCGCGAACGATTCGGCGTCCCGCGCACGATCGATCCTCACGTGGTTCATACGTTTCCTTCCGCGCGGCGCCTCTCTGAAAGTTCCGAGAGCGAACTGCGGAAATGCGCGCTCGGTTACCGCGCGAAGAATCTTCTCGCTACCGCACGTCTCGTCGGCTCAGGCGAAGCGGATCTCGATGCGTGGTCGGCGCTTTCGGATGCCGATCTTCGAGAAAAACTCTGCGCATTGCCAGGTGTGGGAGCAAAGATCGCTAATTGTGTCATGCTATTTGCCTACGAACGTCTGCGGGCTTTCCCGATCGATGTCTGGATTGAGCGCGTTTTGAGAGAGAAATATTTTCCGCGGAAAGGGAAGGCGACGGTGCAGCGGCTGCGCGAATTTTCTGAAACCTATTTTGGCGAACACCGTGGTTACGCGCAGCAATACTTGTTTCATTATGCGCGCGCGACATCCCGAAAATCAGAAGCAGTAAGAGTTTCCTCGACTACGCTTCGCTCCGCTCGGAATGACAATAAAAGGGAGGCGCGGACAGCTTTACAGAAGTCAGGAGGACTAAGAGATTCCTCGACCCCGAAAGCGTTCCGGGGCTCGGACCGACAAGGAGAGAGAGCGAACGAGGCGGAGTGTTAGCGGGAGCAAGATCAAGAATAAGACTAAGAGTAGGAGCAGATAGCCGGGCACGCGGGCAAGTTGTCAGTGCCCCTGAGCTGAGATAATGTTCAAGCGCTAAGCTGAGGGAAACTCTCAGCCCGAATTCCTTCTCCATTACCTAACAGTCCGCTCTAATTATGACGGCCGAGATCATGTTCGCCCAACCGGGCGGCCGAACGATCGACCACGAACACAACGCCCGAACGATTCTGTGGGCGCTGCTCGCGGCGATCTTCATTCATTTGCTGCTCGCTTACCTGCTCGCCGTGCTGGGCGGCGTCTTCACACCGCCACTTCCAATGGAGGAAAAGCCGGTCGAGCTGACGTTTGTCGATCTTTCGCCTGTCCCGCTGGTTCCGAAGAATTCTGCTTTCATCGAGACGGACGAGTCCAAAAAATCGGTCGAGCCGCCGAACGAGAAAACATTTGAGTCGAACGCCAACTCCATCGCGGCGAGCGAACTTCCGGCCACTGGCGAAGCGCCGTTGCCATCGCAGACGGGGAAAGATCGACCGTTGGTGGATTTGGAGACGCATGCTTACTCGCTTCAAATGAACGGGGCCCAACCGCAGCCCGGTGCGGCACCTCAGGAGAATTCGAGGCCTTCCCCCTCGCCGCAGTCGACTGTGCAACCACCCCCGCTAACCGCAGCGGAGCAATTTGCGATGTTGACCGCAAAACCCAATCCGGAGGTCAATCCGTCCGTTGCGCCTGCTTCAGCGCAAGCGCGATCCTCATATCGGGCCTACAAGGAACGAACTCGCATCTCGGGCCGGATTACAAGCCGCGGTATCTCGTCCGTTAATGCGCTGGGCACACCGCTTGGTCGTTATATGAAGATTCTCCTGGATGCAGTTGGCTCCCGCTGGTACGCCTTTATCGACCAAAAAAGGGACTTGATCAACATCGGTACTACTCGCGTTGTATTTGTAGTTGACCGAAGTGGACGCGTGAACAATCTCAAGGTCATCGAAAACACAGCAAACGAGGCTTCTGCCAATGTCTGCATTCAATCGATCCAAGAGGCGCAACTGCCTCCGATACCGGATGATTTAGCGGACACCCTGCCTTCCGAGGGTTTGGACATGGACATTCCATTCACGATTTTTGCGAACTAATGAGCGCTGCCTGGATACTTGCCGAAATGCCGGGAACCGTAAATGCGATGATCGGGTTTTTCTTGAGGGGCGGTCTTTTCATGTGGCCGCTGCTGGCCTGCTCGATTGTCTCGGTAACGACAATGATTTTGCGCAGCTTCGCCTTGAGGGAGAAAAATGTGATGCCACCAGCAATTGAGGGCGAAATTGAACTTTTGGTGCCGGGCGGAAGTACTGAGCGGCTCTCGCGCATGGTGTATCATGATCCCTCGTCGCTAGCGCGGATCACGCGGGTTGCGCTGCAATATTTGCGCGGGCCGCGTTCTGAAACCGTGGAGGTAGTTCAAACGCGTGCACGGCACGAGATGGTGCGCCTTGAAAAGGGTCTCATCGTTCTCGAAGTCATCGTAGGCATTGCGCCGCTGCTCGGTTTGATCGGCGCTGTTTCGGGACTGGTGCACGTTTTTTCCCATCTCGGATTAAGCTCCGGCGCATCGGACACGCGCCAGATCGCACTCGGCATCGCCGAAGCGCTGAATGCAACCGTTTTCGGGCTTTCGATCGCCGTGCCGACACTGATCGGGTTCAGCTATTTTTCGAGAAAAGTAGAAGTGATGTCAGTAGAGATGGAAACGCTAGTCGTCGAGTTAATTAACAAGTGCTATTACGGACGTTCCTCGCGCGAATTCGAGCCAGCAAAAGCGCCGCCCGTCGGGTCCGTATCGCTTCCGACACCGGTGGCGTGAAACGCGCAGCGCACTTCACGCTATGAACTTCGCGGTGCGAAAACGGCGAGCGCCCCTCATTATCATCGTCGCGCTCGTCGATATTCTCATCATCCTGCTGATCTTTTTTGTCGTCTCCACCACTTTCAAGAAGGATCAGCCGGAAGTTCAAATTAATCTGCCGGAATCGAAGACTGCGAAGAAGCTCCCGGCTGAACTCGAACACGCGATCGTAAGCATCGATCAAAATGACGAGATTAAACTGGACGGACGAGCGATGGGCGTGGACGAACTGGAGGGCGCGGTGCGCGGCCTGCCCGAGGCGCGAAGGTCCACGCTTGCACTGCAAGCGGACAAAAAAGCTTCCTTCGGCACGATCATCAAAGTGATGGACGCGTTAAAGCTGGCGGGTGTGAGAAATTTGCCCGCCTTTACTGACGAGGGAAAATGATCCTGTCGATCTTGCAATACGGGGATCCGATTCTGCGGGCGAAGGGCAAACAGATCGAGAAGATCGACGATCACATTCGCGAGTTGGCCGCCAGCATGATCGAGACAATGCATGTTGCCAACGGCATCGGCCTGGCGGCGCAGCAGGTGGGCGAAGCTTTGCAGCTCACCGTTCTGGACATTTCGCAAATCGAGGATCGGCCCAGCACCCTGAGGTTGAATGGCAAAGACGTCGATCCGACGGAATCGATGCCGCTTGTGTTAATTAATCCCGAGATCGAAGTCGGCGGCGAAACAGAAATTGGAACGGAAGGGTGCTTGAGCTTTCCGGAAATTAACGGACAAATCGAGCGCGCAGAATCAACGATGGCCCGTGCACAAAATTTGGAAGGCGACAAAATCGAAATCGTGGCGAGCGGCTTGCTGGCACGCGCGATTCAGCACGAAGTCGATCATCTTAATGGCATTCTTTTTATCGATCGCATGAATTCAGCAGCCAAGGCCGCTTTGTCGAGCCGCTTGAAACGCTTGCAAAAGCAAACGAAGCGCGGCAAGCGCATTCGCCCCGAGGACGAAAAAGCGCTTGTGAGCGAGACGACCCTGTAGCCGTCGATCTCTGAGCGACGTGGCGCTATGCAAATATGCTCAGCGGGCGCTTAGCAGAGTGAAGCAGCTACAAATCAGAGAGCTTTGTAATCAACCGAAATCGTTCGGTAAATAAGCGCGTCGTGTTGGGCCGAGAAATAAAAAAGTTCAAGCATCGTCGCGCCGACCATCCACTGATAGCCGACCAGCGTCTGGATGACATCGGTGTCGGTGTCGCGGGACCGCGAGACTAGTTTTCCTGTTCCGTACTTCTCGTCGAAGTATTTCCGAATTTCTCCCATCCGCTGGTTGTACCACTCGATCGTCCGGTCGGGATACTCATACTGGAGTTCTACTTCGAGGAGCGATCGCTCCTTAAAGGTAAAGATGGTGCGCTTCAATCCGGGATGAACGAGGCCTTCCACTGTCCAAATCTCCCGGTTCTCTTTTTTTCCCCGCGATATAATTTTCGCTTTTGCGCCATGCAGCACAGCGTCCACACGTGCCATGGAATCGTTCCAACGAAAGCCAAACGGCGGCAACAGCTCTTCGCCAGCGCCGAAAGCTTTCGGGGCACACGACATGGAGAGATAGAACGCGATCAAACCGGCTGGAAGTATTTGCCGGATTGGCCAGGTCCGATTCAGATTGACGACACTGTTCATTTTCCAGTTCGATTGGGTTGCCTGCGCTTTCGATTCGCAGGGCATTGTCATCCAATAGCACACTGGACTCGGCAAAATGCGCAGGCTCTTCAATTCGGTCAACTCGCGATTTATCTCCCAGCGACGAGACCCAGATTACCGGCGAACCTCGGCCGGCAACTGATCTGCAGTGAATGAGTCAAAAGTTTTCGAGTTCGCCACGCGCCATGGGCATCCGTTTTGTCGTTTCCGGGGACACGCGCGTTTCTCTTTTCAGTCAAGAAATTTTTTTCGCGTGATGAAAAATAAAGTTCAGTTTTTTTCTTGTCGATTTTAGTTCCGGTTTCTAGTCTCAAGCCCGCTGGCAGGGCAAAAAGGGAGCAGTTGTGAATAAGATGTGAACATTTCTTGAAACTTTTGAGCAGCGAGAATGAACGGCACCGCACTTCCACAAAACAAACGAGCTCCTGCGCATCGCTTTCTTGCTCCAACCCGTTCGCTGTTAAATTGCGCAAAGTTCAATTTTCCCTCGTATTTACCCATTTTGGGCGTTTTCTCCGAGCGCTTCCTTGGGAAGCCATGGTGGAAATCAGCCCAATGTCGCCTTGGGCTCGCAGGGCAATTTCCCCTCATAACAGCCTCTGTGGCGATTGTGTAACACTGTTAACAAGTGGCTATGGACAAGAGATGTGCCCAGGTATGGGAGCGATTATCCGCTGCGCTCAAACCACAGATCAGCCCTGATAGTTTCAAACGTTGGTTTTCTGCCGTCGAATTGGTCCAAGCCACTGATAAATCGCTCACTTTTCGGGTCCCAAATAACATTTATCAGTTTTGGATCGAGAGTAACTATATGACGGCATTGCAGACCGCGGTCGTCAATTCACTTGGCGCCCCTCGCGCCGTAAGGTTTTCCTCTCCCTCTGGATCTGCGGGGCAAACGCCTTTGGAGGATTCCGTGACCTTAAAGGAGATTTTGCCAGCATTACAAGGCGACACAAAAACAGGCGCGAGCCTGCTCGGGCTCAATCCACGAAACACGTTCGAATCCTTTGTCGTCGGTCCGAACAACGAGATTGCGCATGCCGCCAGTCTCGCTGTCGCGCAGTCACCGGCGCGCACTTACAATCCACTCTTTGTTTACGGCGGCGTCGGCTTGGGTAAGACGCATCTGATGCAGGCGATTGGTCAGTATGTGTGGGCGAAGAAAAAAAACACGAAAGTGATGTATCTCTCCAGCGAGCTCTTCATCAACGAGTTCATCGATGCGATCCAACACAGTAATCTGGTGAAGTTCCGAAAGCGCTATCGTCAGGCCGACCTCCTTTTAATCGACGATATCCAGTTTCTCGGCGGCAAGGAGCGTTCGCAGGAAGAATTTTTTCACACATTCAACACGCTCTTCGACGGCCACAAACAGATCGTGCTCTCGAGCGACCGGCCTGCTTCGGAGATCGCCAACCTGGAGCACCGCCTCGTTTCCCGTTTTGAGTGGGGACTCACCGCCGAGCTTCAGCCACCGGACATCGAGACCCGCCTTGCGATCTTGCGCAAAAAGGCGCGAACTATGCAGATCAAATTGCACGATGACATTTTCCAGTTCCTGGCCAGTCGCATCCGCACGAATGTGCGTCGTCTGGAGGGTGCGCTTATGCGCGTAGCCTCTTTTGCGTCACTCAGCGGAAAGGAGCTTACCCAGGAAGTCGTTGAGCATCTGCTGAAGGATATTTTGCAGGAAGAAGGACGCCATTCCATTACGATCGAGCAAATCCAGCGACGCGTAGCCGAACACTTTGATGTGCGGGTGGCGGATATGACGAGCAAACGCCGTCCGGCCAGCATCGCCTTTCCGCGGCAGGTGGCGATGTATCTGGCGCGCGAGCTTACCAAGGCGTCGCTTAACGAAATTGGCGATGCATTTGGTGGACGCGATCACGGCACCGTTCTGCATGCTTGTAAACTGGTAAAAAAGCGCATGACCGAGCAAGACAACCTGCGACAGACGATTTCTTTTATCGATAGTTCATTACAGAGATAGCAGATTGACCCATTCGACTTCGCGCAGGGCAGGGTGTCAATTTCACGAGGGCTCAGCCGAATCGCAAAAGCGAAAATCAAAGTGAACCCCAATTGATCTTCATCCCCTCGACCCCCCAACTGAAAATTGACCGCTACTACCCTAACTGGGCGCAGTCTCATGTTCGTGCTCGACAGCACGACTTTCGTTTGCTGAAATCATAAACGAACTCCGCCGGACACGTTTATGAAACAAATACCAAAAACCGAACTATCGCCGGACAACGGCTGCATCATCGACACGAAATGGACACTCGGCCCACTGAGTTATCACGCGAGCGCTGCCGGTAAAGTCAAGGTAGAGCCGTCAAAAGAACTCATCCGCCTGCCGGAAATCGTCCTTTACGATCACACCGGATTTGGGGGAGCCTACGCGCGTACGAACCTGAGTTTTCATTACGTCGGTGATTTTTGGAATGACCGTATCAGTTGCCTCATCGTGGTGAGCGGCGTCTGGCGTTTTTACCGCGATGATTATTACAAGGGCCCGTACTGGGACCTCGGTCCTGGATATTACGAGAGCTTCTTCGCCGAAAAAGGCCCCGACGACGTCGTCAGCTCATTCCAAGCCATCGCGCTGACGTAAGTGCTAGTGTGCAAAATTGACAACGTCGCTGGCGCAGCCCCACGAAAGCGTGAAGCCGGCGCCCCCGTGACCGTAATTGTGAATCACGGTGCGGCCGTCGCGCAAACAATCGCGTTCGAGGCGGACGCCTGATTTGCGGAAAGGGCGCAAGCCCACGCGTTCGGCGAGTACCTGCGGATTGCTGATCTTCAAAACGCGACTGCATTCAGCGACGATGCGCGATGTAACCACTGGATCGATATCGCGAACGTCGCTCAATTCGTTCGTGCCGCCGAAAACGCAATCGTTCGCGCGCGGGATCGCGTACATCAGCGGCTCATCGCAGACGATCGCGCAATCCAAATCGATCTTCGCCACGATCGCCACCTGGCCGCGATGAGGTTCAAGATCAATATCGTGAACGAGCTCACGCGCTCCCATGCCGGCGCAGTTGATTACGAGGACGAATTCGTCGTCAACATCTTCGAGTTTTTCGAAGAAGACATTTGTGGTGATTGATCCACCGGCGGCTAGGAAGCGGCTCGCGAGATAGTCGAGATAAATCGTCGTGTCCATCAGCGGAACGGTGAGAGCGAAGCCGCTTTTAAATAGCGAAGGGGCAATAATTAGAGACTTCTCTGCTTCGGTCGAAATGATAGAATCGCCTAACAAGTGCGCCCAACCGGGAATTTGAACACTGCCCGATCGCGAAAATTGGCGCAGCTCAATTATTGATACACCAGTGTGCGGCTCGCCACTCAGATCGACAAGCACTTTGTAGGTGTCCAGCGCCCAGGCGATGACGTTGTCGGCCGGTTCGGCATCGTAAGGATACCACACTGCCGCGGCGACGGCGGAGGTTGTTTGCTGCCCCGTTTCTTTGGCGAAAATAACTGCGCGATATCCGCGTTCGGCAAGAAGAACGCCGCAGGTCAAACCGGAAACGCCCCCACCGACAATTGCCACGCCGCGCTTCATCAGAATGATCTACGTGCAATGAGTCGCTGCGTCATATAAAATGGCCGGGAATGGTTTCGTTGAATCGAGATTGGCTGGCGGAAAAAGTCCTCGCGGGCGAACGGATTTCGCCGGATGAAGCGCTAGAGCTTTATCGCTTTCCCCTGGAGGAATTGGGGGCGCTGGCAAATGCGCGGCGCGATCTGGCCAAGGCGAAAAACTACGACGGGCGCGGCCGCGAGATTGTGACCTACATTGTCGATCGAAACATCAATTACACGAACGTTTGCAACGTGTACTGCAAATTCTGCGCATTTTACCGCACTGAGCGCGATGAAGATCATTACGTGCTCTCGGTCGAACAGATCGATCAGAAGCTCGATGAACTTACGGCCGCGGGCGGTGTTCAAATCCTGATGCAAGGGGGGCACCACCCAAAATTGCCGTTCGCGTGGTACATTGATCTTTTGCATCACATACGAAAAAAATATCCGCACATTAATATTCACGGATTCAGCCCTCCGGAGTTTCAGCATTTCGCGGAAACGTTTCGGATGCCGCTGCGTGAAGCGATCTTCGAATTCAAAAAGGCAGGGCTCGGCTCAATTCCGGGCGGAGGCGGCGAGATACTGGTTGACCGGGTGCGGAAGAAAATTTCACCATTGAAGATCAACAGCAACCAATGGCTGGAGGTAATGCAGGTTGCGCACGAGCTCGGATTGAAATCGAGCGCCACCATGATGTTCGGCCACGTCGAGACAATCGAGGATCGGATAGAGCATTTGCAGCGTATTCGCGATCAGCAGGACCGCAGCCGCGGGTTCACCGCGTTCATCTGTTGGACGTTTCAGCCGCAGCATACTGTTCTAAAAGTGACGCACCCGACTGGCGTTACCGAATATTTGCGGACGCAAGCGCTGGCTCGGATTTTCTTGGACAATATCGACAACGTGCAAAGCTCATGGGTGACCCAGGGCCCGGGCATCGGCCAGATCGCGCTCAAGTATGGCGCGAATGATTTCGGATCGGTGATGATGGAGGAAAATGTAGTGAGCAGCGCCGGGACAACATTTCGGCTAGACGCCACCGAGATTGAATCGCTCATTCGCGATGCGGGCTACGAACCACACCGACGAAATAATTGGTACGAGCTTTTGAATTAGCGTTGCGGGCGATTTGCTTTGTGAACAAACGGCCCGTTTCAATATAAAATCCGCCTTGACGATTGCCTTTCTTCCCGATATACCCGCCTATCCCGCGTGGATTCGTTTAGCGGGTCTGCGCTTCTTGACCTTATGAGATATTTTTGCCGCCAGTTCGCCTGTCGGACGAATGCTTCCGGGGGTGGATCGGACGGACTTGTCCGGTGGCAAGCTGGATGGCTGCGTCCCGTGCCGCTTGCGATCTGGGTCACATTCATTTGCGCGCTGCTTGGCGCCGTCTCAGCTCGAGCGCAGGCGCCTGAGGGGCCGCCGGTCATTCGGTCAATCGACGTGGAATACGCCGGGCCAAAGTTGGTAAGCAAGGAGCGGATTCTCGCGCAAATGCGGACCAAGGTGGGCCAGCCCTATAACGATTTAGTGGTCGAGCAGGATATTGAGGCTCTTTACAGGACCGGCTCGATTCTAAACGTTCGCATCTTCGCTCAACCGGAAGGCGACGGGGTGAAGGTGATCGTGGCGGTGCAAACGCGTTCGGTCGTGCGCGAAATCGAAATCGATGGAGCCGAGCGAATCAAGCCAAAAAGGCTCCGCAAAGAAATCAAACTGAAAATCAACCAGCCGGTCAATGAGGAGCTTTTAGAGGAAGCGCGCCAGAAGATGATCGAGATTTATCAGGGCCACGGCTACAATGACGTTAGCATTCAATTTCGCGTCGATCCCATCGATCAGAATCGTGGTACAGCGCGGGTGGTTTTCACGGTCAACGAAGGAATCAAGGGAGCGGTGAGCAGAATTCGTTTTGAAGGCAACGTTCACTTCAGCGAAAAGGTACTCCGCAAACAGATGAAAACGAAGGGCAAGACGCTCATTTCGCTATTCGATAAATCCGGCCGGCTCGACGAAACACAGTTGCAACAAGACTTGGACAGCGTTCGGGAGTGGTACCAAGACCATGGCTACATCGACGTGGACGTTAAGGAGGTGCGCAGGGAGCACGGCAAAAATGGTCCCATCATTATCACGATTGTGATTAACGAAGGCCCGCAATATCACGTCGGCAAGCTTGCTATCTCGGGACAGGCAGTGGCCTCGCCAGTTAAGATTCGTGCGTTATTAAAAATGAAGGAGGGGAGCGTCTATTCTCCCAAACAACTGCGCGATGATGCAAAGGCGTTGGCCGACGCTTACGGCAGTGGCGGTTATGCCGATCTTGTGATTTTGCCGGAAGGCACGCCAGCCGGTCCTGCGCTAATCGACGTGCATTACAAGATCGAGGAAGGTGCCCGCTCGTTTGTGCAACGAGTCAACATTATCGGTAACACCCGCACGAAAGATAAGGTTATCCGCCGCGAAGTTCTTGTTGCGCCAGGTGATGTTTTTAACACGGTTCGCGTGGAGACGACTAAGAAACGCCTCGAGAACGTTGGCTATTTTTCCAAAGTCGAAACTTATCCGGAAGACACCGACATAGCCGGTCGCAAAGATCTTGTGATCCTGGTGGAGGAGAAGCGCACCGGGTCACTTAGCTTCGGCGGGGGATTCAGCACGATTGACAAGATAGTCGGTTTCGTAGAACTGACCCAGGGAAACTTCGATATAACGAGCTGGCCGGGGCTTACTGGCGGTGGTCAGAAGTTTAGAATGCGGATCCAATACGGCTCGGAGCGAAAGGATTTCCTTCTGGCGTTGACCGAACCGTATTTCCTTGATCGGAGGCTATCGCTCAGTGGTCAGCTATTTTTTAACGAGGCAGATTACTTGAGCTCGGAATATAACCAGCGCAATTATGGGTTTTCGATCGAAGGGCGCACGCCGCTCAGCCGACTCAGCCAATACATGTATGCAAGCTTGGGGTACCGCCTGCAAAACGTGGATATTTTCGATGTAAGCTCAACTGCTTCCACGCAGATCCAGGCAGCAAAGGGCACGACGACGGAGAGTCAGATCTTTAACAGTGTCGTATTTGATCGGCGCGACAGCCCCATGCTTACGCGGACTGGGCAACGGGCGAGCCTTTCGCCTTACATTTCGGGCGGTTTTCTCGGAGGCGATGTGCAGATTTACGGATTCGATCTCGAGGGTTCTCAGTATTTCCATCTTCCCTGGGACATGATCTTGCTCGTCAACGGTGAAATCGCGACTGTCAGTGTTTGGGATCAGCCGAAAACGCATACCGAGCTGTTTTTCCCGGCTCCTACGCCAAGACCATCACCAGTTCCATCACCAGTTCCACCACCAGGTCCAACGCCTACCCCGATTCCCGTGGAGATTTCGAATGTGCCGATTTATGAGCGGCTTTATCTCGGCGGCGGCAACAACCTCCGCGGGTTTCCATTCCGTGAAGTCGGGCCGAAAGATCAGTTCGGCGAACCAATCGGTGGCAATTCCCTGGCGCGCGCAACCGTGGAACTTACTTTTCCAATTATCGAAAAAGCACGCGGCGCAATATTTTATGACACGGGTTTCGTCAATAGTGAGTCGTGGTCATTTGGCTTCAATCACATCGCTTCCGACGTCGGCATTGGACTTCGACTTGATCTGCCGATCGGGCCGCTGCGCATTGACTACGCATGGCCGCTCCAGCGTGATGGGTACAACGGCGGCGGGAGATTTAACTTCAACGTTGGTTATCAATTTTGAACGAATATAAATGGTTGCAGTCTAACGCGGTTCCAACCACCGTTATCTCTGTCTTATGAAAAGGTCTCTCTCTATAATCCTCGTTTTAACGATCGTTTTTCCGATTGCGGCTTTCGCGCAGGGCGCACTGAAAATTGGAACTGTCGATATGCAGCGCGCGTTCAAGGAGTACAACAAGACCAAGGACGCGGAAGCGAAAATTAATGACGCCAGGAGTCAGGCCAAAAAAGAATACGATGATCGGGCAGAGGCCTACAAGAAGGCGCTTGATGAAATCAATAGCCTGAACAAACAGCTTGATGCTCCCGCTTTGACTGCCGAAGCCAAAACACAAAAAGCCAAGGAACGCGACGACAAGATCGCAGCTATTAAAAAGATGGAGCGCGAAATCAACGAGTTCAGTCAAACCCGGGACCGGCAGCTGCAAGAACAGTTGATGCGCATGCGAGAGGGTATCGTGAAGGAAATTACTGATGTCGTATTGGAAAAGGTGAAAACCACCAATATGGACTTCGTGTTTGACAAGTCGGGCGTGAGCCTGAACGGCGTCCCTATTGTGTTGTACGCCCCTGCCAACGTTGATTTCACCAACGATATCATCACCGTGCTAAATAAGCCGGGCCGCAGCACGGCAGTTTCATCAACCCAAAAGACCGCGGTGAGCCCATCCCCGACGCCAGCAAAAGCCGTCAAACCATAGTCTAATTTCGACAACTTAAATACACGCGGGCCAAACTCGCGTGTATTTTTTCGTACAGGTGAAAAGCAGTCGCGCGCCTCGACGGAAAACCATTTGGAAGCGGGTGCAAACCTCGGAAATGTCTCTTCGAAACGTGGTTGCCCATCGACCCGGATGTCGGTCGATCTACAGGACAGCCATCGTACTTCTTGGGCTCTGCTCCGGCTCACTCGCAGCCGATTGGCAGTCAAGGCTCACAAGGGAGCCGCCGGGAAATTTCCCGGAGCTTCGCCCCCTTCGTGCAAGCTACCGTTTCGGATGGGCTGGGTTTACCGCGGCTACCGGAGAGGCCCACTTTACAGCGCCATCCGCCGCCAAATTTCAGCTTGATGCAACGGGGCAAACGATCGGCTTTGTCCGCGCCTTATGGAAACTGGATGCCGATTTCCATGCGGTCGCCAATTCGCAAACACTGCGTCCAATCGAGACTCAGCAAACGGAGAACTATCGAAAAAAAAAGCTCGTCACCCGTCTTACTTTTACAAGTAAGGGTGTAACTCGAGTGCGAACAGAAACCCGGGACGGGTCGACCGGAACTAAAACTCGCCAATTTGATTTTACCGATCTATTCGATCTGCCCTCGGCCATGCTCTATCTGCGGAGCCAGCCACTCACAGACGGCAGTGTTCACCGCGTCGTCGTCTATGCCGCGACTAACGCTTATCTTGCTACCGTCACGGTAGTCGGGCGGGACGAGATTTCAGTGCGCGCCGGCGCTTACAAGGCTATCAAAGTCGATTTACGACTTGACCGGGTCGGCAAACATCTCGAGTTGGAGCCGCACCGGAAATTCCGTCACGGCACGATCTGGGTATCGGACGACCGCGACCGCATTCTGCTTCGCATCGAAGCACAGATTTTTGTTGGCACAGTTTTCGCCGAGTTGCAGTCTGTGCGTTTCGACGGTGCACGACATTGATGCCGTCGTGGCTACGATCCCCACTGGACAGTCCAAGCTTGGAGGTCTATTCCGGAACATCATCGCCCACGGGTGGGCCGGGCCGAGGACGCATACGTTTACGGAACGGATCGTAAACGGGTTCGCGTGGCCGCGGCAATAATCGGAGTGCGGCAAGCGTTTCGAGATCGAGTCGGCCTGTCATGGGAAGACGTGTCCGCGCTTGATAGGCGCGCAGCGACAATTCCATTGCTGATCCATAGGCTCCATCGATCTCACCTCGATAAAGCCCGCGACGGGCCAGCGCTATTTGCGCGGAGACCACCACATTGTGTTGCACATCGGGCGGGGCAGCCGCGTAGGGAGTTCCGGCAAGGAGTCCTCCCGGTGACACGCCGGGCATCACGGGACTGGATGGATAGATCGGCCGATCTTGTGGCCCGTTGGCGAAAGGCTGGACTGGGGGAGGAGTCACCCGCGCTGCTTCGCCGGAAGATTGATCGCGGCGGTCAGGTAAACCAGGGCTGGGCGAGGGGTTAGCCTTTGCTGCCGGTCGCGCGGGAGCGGAAGAATCAATTTCAAGCGAACGTAGCGTTTCGCTATTGAGTTCACCGTTCACCTGGAGCCCGTTGCGAATTTGATAGCGGCGAATCGCGGCGGTCAAATTTGCATTCGCTTCTCCGGTAATTTCGCCATAATAAAAGCCCTGATCCTTCAGGGCCTGTTGCACGCGTTCGATCGTTTGATCCGCTCGCATAAGCGCAACCGATCCGAGAAAAATCAGCGCGGCCACTTTGGCTTTCATCACGATTTTATTTTGACGCCCTCACTTTGCGCTTATTCAGCGCTCTCCGGGATTCGTCACCGCCAGCGTTGATTGACGCTGTCTTACTGCGTCACGATAACGCACGATTCCGTCGGCGATGGCTGCGGCGATCTCCTCGCGATAATCCTCACTTGCCAGCTTGGATATGTCCTCTTTGTTGGTTAGAAATCCTCCTTCGACCAGAGCGGCTGGAGAAGTCACGTTGGCGATCACAAAAAATTGTTTGGGTTTTGTCCCGCGATTAGCAGCCCGTGTGCGCGCGACGAGCGCTTCCTGAATAAAACTGGCAAGGTTTTGACTTTCAGAATTGGGCGATTCGGAAAGCGCTCGCCACAAGAAAGGCAGCCAGGAAGCCAGAAACGAGCCTGCCGTAATCTGATGGGCGGCATAATAGGTTTCCACGCCACTCGAAACTGGCCGATTGTCCTCGTTGAAATGAATGCTGACAAAAATGCAATTGCTCACGCGGTTGGCAAAGGCCGCACGGTCGGCCAGCGAGACATATGTATCGCCAAGGCGCGTCATTTGCGTCGCGATCCCTTCTGCCCCCAACAATCGATCGATTCGCCGCGCTACGTCGAGGGTGAGGTCTTTTTCAAGTACGCCGCCACACATCGCACCGGAGTCTTGTCCGCCATGGCCAGGATCGAGAACAACTACTGCGAACGGCCTGTATGTTGGGGTGAGCTGTGCTGTTGTCGATCTCTTAGCGGATTCCGGTCTCGGCGTCCGCTGCATCCAGACAAAGGAAGCGATCATCAAGCAGGCGCCGAGGAACGCTAGAATGGTCCGGGTCGCTTGTCTTATGCGTGAGCTCTGGGCGAACATTTCTCTCCATATCTTAATCGTTAATCAAAGAGCGTAATTCCGTATCGGATAACGAATGATAACGAATTGTCCGGCCCGCATCGCGCTCAAGCACTCCTGCTTCGATACCGGTATTGGCAAGGTGTTCCTGCCGATATTTAGTAATTGCAGCGCGCTCTGGCAGTTCCTTTGCATCGTTCGTTTGTAACGTCATATGACCGACAGTCCATGCGTCGAGCGCGGCTTTCAGCGCGGTTTCGAAACTGGCGTCCGCTCCGTGTTCGGTTTTGAGAAATGATTCCATCAAGTCCCTCGATTGCCTGGTCCCGCTGAGCACGGCGAAGTCCTGCCGCACTTGCGCAAAAGTTGCGCCGTTGGTTGCGATTTCGCCATCGTATTCTACCCGCAGAAACAAATCTTCCGTCGGCCGCTCGCCCACTTCAGCAAATAGCATCCGCGCCAGGTACGGTGCACCATAAACTTGTTCGAATGCGCCCTTCATCAGGGGACTGAGCGAATAATGCACCAGCCGTCGCAGTGAAACGTCCGCCGCCGAGCGAGTGAAACCCTCGGTGCTGGCAAGTTCGATGGCCGCCATCCGCAATCGCTCGATATCTCCCGGATGACCGATGGCACCCATTGCAATCCGGTCGTAAATCTCGAAGATTTTCTGTCGCCTCTGGCCGACCGTAAGAAACAAGATGCCGTCGCGATAACCGAGCGCTGCGATTGGACTACCCGAAGCGAGCTGTGCTTCAATGTACTCCCGCCGGTTGGCGATCGCCTCAACCCAACGATACGGCTCTTCGATCATGCCACCGTTTCCTTGAAGACAGCGGCGATCTTGCTCTCCGGCAAGGTGGTGATGCCTTCGCTCGAGACAATTTTGATGAGCGGATAAATCTTTCCGCCACGATCTACGCCGCCCGTCGATGTGTCGGATTCCGCGGCGGTATCAAGCGCGCGCAATGCGATCGATACCGCCTCGTCTTCACCCAGCTTCTGCAGCGGTTTCGCGCCCCAATTATTTTCGTAATAGAGAATGCCGCGCACGGCGGGGGACCCCGATCCCGTTGCCGCGTAATCGGTCGCCTCAAATTGCGCTCCCATGGCATCGTAAAAATAAAGCCGCGCCTCGGGCTTTGGATGGGAATCGTAAGTTGCGAAAATAGGCACCACCACTCCGACTCCCTGCATCACAAATCCAAAATTGTCGCGCAAGAGCTTGGATAGCGCGCGAACTTTCCCGTCAACGCTCATCTCCTGGAGCTGGGTTCGCCGAAAATATTGAAATGAATGTTCGAGCACGCGCGCCATTTCCCAGGCCGTGGCCGGTACGCCGGCGATGGCCATGATCGAATGGCGATCGATTTCCAGAACTTTGTCGGCACGATCGTAAACGACCGTATTACCGGCAGTCGCTCGCCGATCGCCTGCCACCAGCACACCACCCGAGAATTTGAAAGCGAGAATTGTGGTCGCTTCTGTCGGCTGCCACGAAGTTTCGTGCGACGTTCCAACCTTGGGTGTTGAACTGACAACCGCCGCCGGAGCGAGCACACCCTTGTGCCGCAGCAGCGTAGGGAAATCGCCAATCGCGCCAGAAAAATTCTGGTCAAGCGCCACAGGCAGCTTGTCCATTACTGGCCCGTGCGCTGGCGATAGCGCTTGGATTGGTTGGGGTCGACCTTGCGCATTTTTTTTAGGAGATCCTTCGTGTCCGGTCGCGAGACGTCCGGTGAACGCGGGCCGCCGCCATCGCCCTGCTTGGGACCCCACGGAGCTGGTTCAACCGGTTTTTGGATACGCTCAGGCATAAAAAAATTTAAGAGCAAATGTTGGAAAGGCAAGCTGCGCATCTGTAGCCGCCTCGATGCTTGCCAGACAAAGCTGCTAATGCCAACGTTTGGGACCATGAAGCTGGCTGCTATGTTTTGTGCGACTTTTTTTTCCGGTGCCTTGTTACTTTCGACGGCTTCGGCGCAGACGCCTTCGCCGGAGCCAGTTAAAACGTCTGACGCCGCTCAACTCGAAGCACTGACAAAGAAAATCGACGAGCAGAACGCGAAGATTGATGCCCTCTCGCAGGAAATCCTAAAGTTGGAGCAGCAGATATCGCATATCCGCCCGGGTATAATGGTTGGCGAAAGCACGCCGTCAGCGCACACGGCCGCTCCGGCGGAATCCCCGTCTCACCCGATGAGCGGGAATACCCATACGGTCGCACGCGGGGAGACGCTCACCTCTATCGCGAAGATGTACAAGGTAGGCGTGGACGAATTGCAAAAGACGAATAATATCGAGGATGGCCGTAAATTGCAGGCCGGACAAACCATCGTGATTCCAAGCTCGCCGTCGCCCGCGCCTTCGAGTTCCCCGCCAACTGATTGACACAAGAGCCACGCAGATGGACCGGCCACCGTGCGGGACCAGGGAACTAGACAGGTAATTGCTCGTCGGGAACAGGAATTGGCAAGCAGACTATTTCCTCCGGTGATTCCAATTCAGGCTGGGGCGAGACCTCGAGCAAGCTTTGCTGGCACAACCGCGCGTATTTTCCGCCCAACGTGACCAATTCGTCATGCTTGCCCCGCTCGATAATTCGGCCATGATCGAGCACGAGAATTTGGTCTGCGCGTACAATCGTTGAAAGCCGATGCGCGATCACGATCGACGTACGGTGAAACATCAGGCGCTCGAGCGCTTCTTGAATCAGTCGCTCTGTTGCCGTGTCCACGCTCGCCGTTGCTTCATCGAGGATTAAGATTGGCGGATCCTTCAGCAGCGCGCGAGCGATCGACAGTCTCTGTTTCTCGCCGACGCTCAACTTCACACCGCGCTCGCCGACAATGCTTCCCAAGCCAGCCGGCAATCGTTCGATGAATCCTCGCGCATTGGCGGCATCCACGGCGTTCCATAATTCTGCGTCGCTCGCATCCGGTTTGCCCATCAAAAGATTCTCTCGAATCGACCCGTTGAACAAAAAACTTTCCTGCGTCACCACTCCGATCGCTTCGCGCAGTGCGCGCAGGTTATATTCGCGAATGGACCTGCCATCTATCAGGATTTCGCCGCTCGTGTACTCATAAAAACGCGTCACCAAATTCACCAATGTCGATTTGCCTGACCCCGTTGCGCCCACCAGGGCAACAGTTTCTCCCGGTCGCGCATGGAAGGAGACGTTTCTAAGCGCGGGAAGACCTTCTGCGTAAGCGAAGGTCACGTTTTCGTAGCGTATATCGCCGGCGATCCGCGCGATATCTTTTCTATCCGCCAGGCCGGGCTCAATTGGCGTATCGATAATTTCGAATACACGTTCACCGGCCGCGCGGCCCGCCTGGACGAGCTGATTGAGCTGATGCAATCTCCCGATTGGCTCATAGAGGAATCCCGTCAGCATGAGAAATGCAATGAGGTCGCCGAGCTGCATCGCACCGCTCAGCACCATCTTAGCCCCGACCGCTACGACGAGCACAATTCCTAACGAGCCGAACAAATACATGGAAGGGTGATAGATCGCCCAGACCCGCATGACCACGAGTGTGGCGTGCCGCAACTGGTTACTCATCCGGTTAAAACGCGCATGTTCTTCCTTCTCGCGGACAAAACTTTTGATCTGACGAATTCCAGAAAGATTGTCGTGCAGCAGCGAATTCATCGCCGAAGAGGCCTGGCGTTGCAGACGGTAGCGGCGGTGCGCGGTGAGCGTATACCAAAGCGCGCCACCGACGAGAAAGGGCAGCGGCGCCAAGGCCAGTAATGTAAGTGTCACGCTAACGTAGAACATCACGCCGATCACGATCACGACTTGTAAGGCGGCGACGACGCCCTGCTCCACTCCATCAATGAGAACGCGTTCGACGGAGCTCACGTCCTCGAGCACGCGAGTCATCAGATCGCCAGTGGCGCGGTTGTCGAACCAGCGCAGCGGAAGCATTTGAATGTGCGAGTAGAGATCGCTCCGCAGATCGAAAATCACTCTTTGCTCAAAGGTGTTGTTCAAAATGATCCGCAGCGCGTTTAAACCGTGTTGCAGGAGAAACGCGAGCGCGCCAAACAGCACCAGTGGTATGAGCCGCTCCTCGCGCCGCTGGGTTACAACCTCGTCCACAATCAATTTCGTCACCGCTGGGAACACGATCACCATGAGGGTGCCGAGAATCGCGCAGGCCAGCGTGCCGGCGGCCAGCGCCGGATAACGCCTCAAATAAGCAAAAACCCGCCAGACCGTGTTCATCCCGCACTCAACCTCAACCCGCGCGTCATCACGTCAAGGTAACGCCTGCCGCGGGCGCCGGGCTAAACAAGTGTTGCTCTGACACGCGGCGCGGTAATCTTGCCCGATGCCCACTGAGCTACACCCTTCCTGCGATTGGATTCACATCGAGGAACTCGAACTTTCCACTCATATTGGAGTTCCCGAAGAAGAACGCGGCGCGCCGCAGCGACTGACGGTCAGTATTTCCTTCTGGACATATCACGAAGCGGGCGACTTGGCAGACAAAATTGAGAACGCAGTCAATTATTCGGACGTTGTCGAAGAAGCGAAGAATTTCGTGCACGATCAGTCAGTAAATCTGATCGAGACATTGGCCGACCGGCTTGCGATGCACTTGCTAAAGCATTTCCGTATCCAGAAAGTCACCATCGAATTGCGAAAATTCCCGTTCGAGGACGCTAAGTACGTCTCCGTGACCGTAACACGCACCGCATGCGTTGAGTGAACCGAATTGACGATGCGAACGGGAAGATTTAGCAAACCCGCCCCGGAAATCGCGCAGCGCTACAGCGAATCGGTTTCGTTCGATTGGAGGCTCTATCGATACGATATTGCAGGATCGATCGCGCGCGCCGCGGCACTCACTCCTGTTTGCCGCTGAGGACAGCGGCCGCTACAGTTTCCCGCGTGAAACAGAGCGGCTGGGAGACCATTTCGAGCGAGCGGCATTTTGCCAATCCACATATGGAGGTCGCGACCTATCAAGTGCGAACACCGTCACGCTCGCAGCCACGGGAGTGGACAATCGTGCACCGTAAGGCGGCCGTCATTATCGCGCCGATGACGCGTGATGGGAGCATCGTTCTCATTCGCCAGGAGCGCATCCCGGTCCGCACCGCCATCTGGGAAATGCCTTCTGGACAGGTCGATAATGCTGTAGCCGGGGTCGCCGACCACGGCCGAGACCCCGCGGAAACAATCGAACAAGTCGCATTGCGCGAACTTCGCGAAGAGAGCGGCTACCAGCTAGCCAAGGACGGCAAGCTCATAGCGCTCGGTGACTATTTTTCATCGCCCGGATTCACCGACGAGCGCGGTTATTTTTTCCTGGCGCGTCCGGTTGAACCAATCGCGGATTATGCGCGCGATGAAACGGAATCGATTTTGGATTGCCGCGCGTTCAGCGTTCCGGAAATTCGCCGTATGATTGCTGAGAACGAAATCCGCGACGCCAATACGTTGGGCTTTTGCGCCCGGCTGGCCGCGCATGGGTTTCTCTCGCTCGAACCGCTGTGACTCCGAAATAGTTCGCGAATAAGTTTTCGATTCAATGGCACTGCGGGACATTTTCAGATTTCGCGAGTTGCCCGAAAGCGAGACGACGAAGCCGTTTCTGGAGCACCTCGAAGACCTGCGATGGACGATCGTGAAGATGGCGATCACGCTCGTCATCGCGATGATCATCTGTTTCGCTTTCCGCTCGTTCCTGGTGCGCGTAACACAAGCGCCATTGTACGAGGTCAGTTCGCAGATCGGCACGCTCAAGGCGCTTGGCATCACGGATTCGATCGTGATCTCGTTCCACCTGGCGTTTTACGCGGGAATCGTTCTTTCCTTTCCGCTGCTCCTTTATTTTCTAGCGGAATTTGTTCTTCCCGCGCTCACGGCAGTGGAAAAACGCTTTTTGCTTCCCGCGATTTTCGTTAGCTTCGCGCTGTTTCTTCTTGGTGTTTTTGTCTGCTATTTTTGGTTATTGCCGAAAACGATTCTGTTTTTCTTTCGCGACACCGAGTCGCTCGGCTGGGAGCCAACCTGGACTGTGCAGCAGTATTATTCTTTTGTGACCCGATTCACGATCGGTTTCGGTCTCGCGTTCGAACTGCCAGTGGTGGTTTTGGCGCTCGTGCGATTCGGATTGATCACCTATAATTTCATGGCGCGTACCCGACCTTACGCCATCGTGCTCATTTTTATCCTGGCCACGATCATCACGCCGACGCCGGACATTCTGACACTGATCGCGATGGGCCTTCCCATGTGTCTGCTTTATGAAAGCTGTATCTGGATTGCGTGGTTCATGGAGCGTCGCCGCGCTAGAGCGACTGTCGGCTGATCGCGCGGACCGCGTGAGTTAGGATGGATGTGGGTGAGGTAAGAGATTCAGAGAATAACCAAAACGTGTGAAGGTCGGCGGGCAACATTTTCGAACGATCTGGCTTAAGACGGACGATGAATTCGTCGTGCAGCTGATAGATCAGCGATTTTTGCCTCACCGTTTCACAATCGAAGAAGTCAGTACGGTCGAGCAGATGGTGACGGCGATTCGCGAAATGCATGTCCGCGGAGCGGGGTTGATTGGGGCGAGCGCGGGATACGGGATGTATCTCGCGACAATTGAGGCAGCCGCACGCGGTTCGTTCGATCAGCATCTGGCCAGTGCAGCAGCACAACTCAAGGCAACCAGGCCGACGGCGGTGAATCTTTCCTGGGCGGTCGAGCGCCAGCTAAAGAATATCGCCGAAGGGAAAACTGCGGAAGAGAAGATCGCCCTGGCTCTGCGCACAGCCAGACTGATCGCTGAAGAAGATGAGGAGCACTGCAGGATGATCGGGCAGCACGGATTGAATCTCATCGGGCAAATTGCGCGAACTAAAGTCGGCAAGCCGATCAACGTGCTCACGCATTGCAACGCGGGGTGGCTCGCATTTGTTGATTACGGTTCTGCCACAGCGCCGATCTATGCCGCGCATGATAGTGGGTTGCCGGTTCACGTCTGGGTTGCTGAGACGAGACCCAGGAATCAGGGTTCGAAACTTACCGCGTGGGAGCTCGGCGAGCACGGCGTTCCGCATACGGTGATCGCGGACAGCGCTGGTGGGCATTTGATGCAACATGGTGAAGTAGATCTGGTGATTGTCGGAACAGATCGCACGACTCACACGGGAGATGTTGCTAATAAGATCGGGACGTATCTCAAGGCGCTGGCGGCGAAGGATAATAATGTTCCTTTCTATGTGGCGCTGCCCTCGTCTTCGATTGACTGGAAGATGCGAGATGGATTGAAAGAAATTCCGATCGAAGAGCGCGGCGCGGAAGAAATAAAGCACGCTGACGGGTGGCTTGAAGGACGACAGGTGGAAGTGCGCGTTACGCCGGAGCGAAGCTCGGCTGCAAACTACGGGTTTGATGTTACGCCGAGACACCTGGTGACCGGACTGATTACCGAGCGAGGCGTGTGCGAAGCGAACGAGAAAAGCATCCGCTCCCTTTTTCCCGAGCAGGCGCCGTGAGCGAATACATAAAATTCACATGCGAACAAGCGGCTACGGAGATCACTCGGTTCGGGGCGCTTGCCGAATTGAACGCATACCGGCGAAAACTTCTCCACCATCGAGTGATTGGTGTGAATGCAAACGGCATTGGGTTCGGCAACCTGAGCATCAGGGACAGCGCGACCAAGAATTTTTACATCACAGGTTCGGCGACGGGCCGAAAGCCAGAATTGACGCTGGCGAATTGCGCGAGAGTGGTGGCTTACGATTTCGAGAAGAACTGGCTCCGATATGAGGGGTCCGCGATTCCTTCATCCGAATCGTTGACTCACGCCGCGGTTTACGAGTCGGATGCAAAGGCCGGGTCGGTGATTCATTGCCATGATTCCAAGTTGTGGGCAGCACTTCTAAATAAAGCTCCGACAAGCTCGAAGGCTGTTCATTACGGGACGCCTGAGATGGCCTGCGAAGTGACGCGTCTCTTTAAGATTACCGACGTGCAAAGCACAAAGATTCTTGTCATGGCCGGACACGAGGGAGGCATTGTCGCTTTCGGAAAAGATCTCGAGGAAGCTTTCGGTGTTCTAATGTGCGAGCGGAGGGAAAGGCGTTGAGTCACTTTTGGGAATCCCAACGGCGGGAGCGACAACGCAAAAGGGGGCGCTTGCGTTGACAGCAGTTTCCGTGAACGTACGTGGAAGGCATGCCCGATGAATCCGTCGACACCAAACAAAATCCGGGTATTACGCGGCGAACATTTCTTGGCACGACTCTGGCAAGCGGAGCCGCGCTTTTCGCAGGATCCGATGTAATCTTCGGAGCCGCTTCGTCGACAGTACCAACGATGGCCACGAATCCTACTTTCCACTTGGGCGGCGATCTCACCGTCAATCGGCTTGGCTTTGGTGCAATGCGCATCACCGGAGAAGGGATTTGGGGTTGGCCGATTGACCGCAGCAAAGCGCTTCAAGTTCTGAGACGTGCCGTCGAGCTCGGTGTGAACTTGATCGACACCGCCGATGCGTACGGTCCGGAAACGAGCGAACTGCTGATCGCAGAGGCGCTTCATCCTTATCCGAAAGGACTCGTTATCGCGACGAAAGGTGGTCTGACCCGGCCGGGACCCGGCCAGTGGGTGCCAAACGGTCGACCTGAACATCTCAAACAGGCTGTCGATGGAAGTCTAAAGCGGTTACGGCTTGACCGGATCGATTTGTATCAACTGCACACCGTCGATCGGAAAGTGCCTCTGGAGCAATCGCTCGGCGCGCTTAAAGAAATGCAGGATGCAGGGAAGATTCGGCACGTGGGATTATCGAACGTGAGCACGCAGGAAATCGAGGGGGCGCGCAAGATTCTTCCGATCGTGAGCGTCCAAAACGAGTACAACATTCAGGATCGCACATCGGAAAAAGTTTTGGTGCATTGCGAGAAGGAAAGCCTCGGGTTCATGCCGTGGTTTCCGATCGGCGGCGGCAGGGGGTTGAAACCTGAGAACACGGTGGAGACGGCGGCCAGAGACCACGGTGTGAGCGTTTTCCAAGTCGCCCTGGCCTGGCTTCTCCACCGATCGCCTGTGATGCTGCCGATTCCGGGCACGTCGTCGATCGCGCACCTGGAAGAAAACGTCGCTGCCGCAAAGATCAAATTAACTCCGGCAGAATGGAAAGCGATTGGTGCTATAGTGGGCCAGGGTTGACGAGCTTGCCGGAACGCAAGAGTCACCCGCCACCGTTAGTCCCTTCGCGCAGATCGACGCTGCGCTTGAAAGGATTGAAATCGCATTCGCGGCCCTCAAAGAAAGCTGTTTTTCATGAACGGCGTTGGACTCGACATGCACAAGCGTTACGCTGCTCGGAGATTTGATTGCGCTATCGTCCATCTACGAGTCTCTCTTCCGCGCGTTCGCTTTTATCCTGGGTGCCGCGGTTGGCTCGTTTTTAAACGTCTGCATTTACCGTTTGCCTGTCGATCTTTCGGTCAACAAACCGCGCCGCTCTTTCTGCCCAGTTTGCAAGGCACCGATCCCATGGCATCAAAATCTGCCATTGATTAGCTGGCTTTTGCTCCGGGGCCACTGCGCAAATTGTGGGAGCAAGATAGCTTTTCGATATTTTACCGTGGAATTGCTCACGGCGCTCCTTTTCCTCGCGATCTGGCAAAGCTTCCCATGGCAAGTGGCGATCGCATACTGGGTCTTCGTTTCACTCCTCATCGTCGGGACGTTTATCGACTTGGAGCATTTCATCATTCCAGACCGGGTGACGGTCGGCGGGATCATCGCGGGAATCGTTGCCAGCGTAACTGTGCCGGCTTTGATGGATGCGAATTCGCGGCTTGCTGCCGGCGTCCGCTCCATGCTTGGAGCCGCCCTCGGCTACGTGATCCTCTTGATCGTTCTGGAAGCGGGCAAAATCGCCTTTGGAAGAAAGAGGATTCGTTTCGATGCTCCGACACCGTTTACCTGGACAAAACGTGAAGATGACGCGGACTTCGTGGTGGGGAGCGAACAGAGCTTGTGGAGCGATCATTTCGCGCGCGAAAAAGATCGACTGTTGCTCGATTGCGACGAGGTGAAGATCGACAATCATAGTTATGCCGGAGTGACCTTGGATTTCCATTACGACCGCGTCGCTGTGGAAGGAAACGTGCTGGCGCTTGATCACGTGACGCAGATTTCAGGCGTCGCACGCAGGTTGGTGATCCCGCGCGAAGCGATGGGACGCGGCGACCTGAAATTTCTCGCCGCGATTGGCGCATTCCTCGGATGGCGCGCGGTGCTGTTCAGTCTTTTTGCCGGGTCGCTTCTCGGTTCGATTATCGGTCTGATCACGCTCATCGTGGGGAAGCGTGTCTGGTCAGCCAAGCTACCGTTCGGACCTTATCTCGCGTTCGGCGCAGTAAGCTGGATGTTTTTTGGCGATCTTTTTTTGCGCTGGTATAGCGGATTGAGCAATCCGTGATGCGCGAAGAAGGTAAGAGAGTTCGCGCGCTACCAGAGACGCTCCCTCGCGGCGCGCCGGCCGGTCGAGCCCTACCAGGCTTCAGTTGGAGCGGTCGCCGCGTGCTGGCTTACAGGGGCCGCTGCGCGCCGGCGTAGCATCAATCCCAGATTGATCAGTTCGCACTTCCACCAGCGCCGCAGCCCGCGCCAAATCTGTTTGCGGAGTCGGATGTCTGGAACAAAGCCGTCGTACAATTCGCGCCAGCCGGCATTTCTTTTGCCGTAGTAGCCAGTCACCCAACGTCGCTTCGCCAAAGCGACAAGACGTCGATTATAAAAACTCATCGTGCTCCGGGCCACCTTCCCGCCGATACCGCTGAACGGCAGATTAAGGAATTCGCACTCCGGATCGCGATAAACTGCCCCGACCAAGCCAATATAATAGCTGCTCACATCCAGTAGAAGCGCGGCCGACATCAGATCGGCATCTCCCATGTAATAGTATTTGTCCTTGTACAAAGTTTCGAACCAGTAACGGTATGTAACCGGATATTGCTGGTTGTAATTATGAAGCCGTTCCTCCACATCTTCGCCCGCTAAACTGCGCGCCAATAAATCGGCGACGTAGTAGGAAGTATATGAACAAAAATCGAGACCGGGACTGTAAAGCGGATCGATAAAGCCGGTCGCGTCGCCCACTGCGGCCCAACCGTTACCGCAGACTTTCTCACTGTGATATGGCAACATCGACAAGGCGTGCACGTCGCCTTCAATCACCTTTGCCGCGCCAAAAATTTCACAACCGACCGGATGGCCGAGAATGTGCGCATGCAATCGTTGGGCGAGATTCGGGCCTTCCGGCAGTTTGAAAATCCGGTTGTCATAGACAATGCCGGCACTGACGTCACCCCCGTGCAATGGAATGATCCAAACCCACCAGCCGCGGCCGAACAGATGATTCGTAGCCCATTCACGGCCGGTGCGACAATGATTGGCGTAATCCGGGAAGCGTTCTCGCCAGTCATAGCTGTCCCACTCTTTAACGCCGCTGAAGCGTGCCCAGACCGCGTTGATGGGGTGTTCGGTGTTCGGACGAAAATGTCCCAGTTTCCGGGCGAGCATGGTCGCGCGCCCGGTCGCATCGACGATCCAACGGCAGGTTGCCGTGCGTTCGCTGCCATCGACAACTGCGCTAACCCTTTGACCGTTCCCGTTGTTCAGTTCGCAGCTTGTTACCTTGGCCGGACGCCAGAGCTCGCAGCCGGCCTGCACCGCGAGGCCGAGCAAGTGTGAATCAAGTTTCGCCCGGTCCACCTGAAAGCCCGGCAATCGGCTCTGATAACGCGTACCGATCTCGACGCAATCTTCAAAGCGCTGATCGGGCCGATTCGAAAACCACAGGCGCAACCCCTGTTTTGCGAGTTGATGATGACCGAGATAATGAGTCAGACCCAAAATCCGCGTCATGTAGCAACTGCTCACTTCAGTAGTCGATTCCCCGACCTTCCGGTCGAATTCAGTCGTTTTTTCGATGATGAGGACCCGCGCTTCAGGCCGTTTTCGTTTGAGCATGAGCGCCGTCGCGGCGCCGGAAAAGGCGCCGCCGATGATTACGACGTCGTATTCAAAATTCATCGCAACCGAGAAAATGGACGCTGCCAGTCGGAAACGCAATCCGTTCCATAGCTGCTCGCCGGCTATCTAATGATTGAAGGTTGAGCATTCAACGTTGAGCGTTAACGAAGAATGATCCTCACCAATGCGCGTTTGATTCTTCCCGACGGAATTCGCGATGGCCTCGAGGTTGTCGCGGCAGAAGGAAAAATTACTGCAGTTCGCGAGCAAACACATCCGCGCCCGAAAGAGGTTATCGACCTTCACGGAAACTATCTCGCGCCCGGTTTCGTCGATCTTCATGTCCACGGCGCGCTCGGGCGCGACAGCATGGAAGCCTCAACGGACGCATTCCGCGCCATTTGCGATTTTCATGCAAGCGGCGGCACGACGTCGTTGTTGCTCACCACTGCGACTGCGCCGATGGACAAACTCGTTGAGGTTCTAGATGCGATTCGCGAATGTCGGTCTTCCGATGACGCGATTGCGGGTGTTCACGTGGAGGGTCCGTTTATTTCAAAGGCGAAATGTGGAGCGCAACGTGCGGAATTCATTCAGGATCCCTCACGGACCGCAGTGCAACAATTGCTTGAGCACGCCGATATGATTAAACGCGTGACGATCGCGCCCGAGTTACCGGGTGCGCTTGAAGCGATCGAGGAGTTCCGCGAGCACGGAATCAGCGTCAGTGGCGGCCACAGCGACGCGTGGGATGAGGAGGCTCAAGCTGGTTTCGACCGCGGCATGCGCAGCGTGACGCATACATTTAATTGCATGTCATCGGCGCGACGGCGTGGAGTTTACCGCGTTGGCGGTTTGCTCGAGTTTGCCTTGAGCGAGCCGGAGATCAGCTGCGAACTGATTGCCGACGGTCATCACGTTTCCGCGACGCTAATGAAAATGATGTACCGCGCGAAAGGCGCTGCCGGAATTTGTCTCGTGACCGATGCGACAGCTGGAGCCGGATTGCCCAATGGATCTCTGTTTTCGCTTTTCGGTAATCAATGCGTTGTTGAACGCGGCGTTTGTTTACTCGCCGACCACTCAGCACTGGCGGGTAGCGTTTCGCGCATGATTGATCTCGTCCGGACAATGGTGAGAGATGTCGATGTTCCGCTCCACGAGGCGATCATGATGGCCGCGGAAACTCCTGCGCGCGGAATTGGTCTGGAAACGAAAGGCCGCCTGGCGGTCGGAGCCGATGCAGATTTTGTGGTTTTCTCTCCGGACCTGGAAGTAGCGCGAACGTTTATCCGGGGCGAAGAAATTTGGTCTGAGTAAACCGTGCCTTTGGCTCGGTGATTACTGCAGCGGCGTCATAGCGACATCAGGAATTCGGCGATATCGAGCGAAGCACGTGGTCTGCTCAAGCGATGGATATTCGCCGCCCATTCGCGCCATTGTTTTGCGCCGTCGGCAAACGCCCCCTGAACTTGGGTGACGACCTCAGCAGGCGAACGCGCGATCACCCCTGAGTTCGTTTCGAGGATTAGCCGTGCATTGCCTTCCTCTTGGCCGGAGACGACGTGATTGATGATCATCGGACAACCGGCTGCGATCGTTTCCTGCACGGTTGCACCTCCGGCTTTGCCAATGAGCACATGGTTGTCATGAAGCAGGCGCGGAAGCTCATCGGTCCAACCGATAATCTTCGTTTTGCTACCGCCCGACGCCTCAATCGCTGGCCGCAGCTTTTCGGTGCGACCAATCGTCACTGTGAGATTAACGCCAAGATGCGCCAGCCGCTCCACGAGCTCCGGTGCGCGGCGCGTTGCCGCATGGATCATGTACAAAACGCGAGGCTCAGAATTGCTGGAAGGCAATTGTCGGTCCGGTGTCAAGTCGGCAAATTTTGGGCTCACAGGAAATCCGAATGTTTTAATTTTCTCCGGCGCGACTCGGGCTGTCCGCAGTACTGCGGCACTCTGTTCGTTTGGAGCGAGGAAATAGTCGGCATCGCAGCGGTACCAAATAGCATTCACGGTAATTGAATCGGTGATAACGACTACGCTTTTGCAGCGGTGAAGGCCTTCAGGGTTCGTCTCTAAAATTTGGCGAAGGAAGTACGGGTAGGGCGGGAAAGTGGAGACAATCACGTGCGGTTTGAAACGCTCCATCACATGCGTGAAACGCTCTCTCAGTCGCGAGAAGCGTTCAAATCGTTCGTCGTAGTTGGTGATGCCATCGAGCCAACGATAGACGTAACCCCACGAGCCAGGCCAACGGTTGATGAGCGCCAGATATGTGCGTCGGATAATTTCATTAAAACTTCCGTAAGCCTCGGGAAACAGGTCTCGCAATTCGATCTCTGCGTCGGCTGCGGCAACGCGCGCCAGTCCGTCACGGACGCCGCGGGCAGCGCTGTTGTGACCCTCGCCAAAGCCTGCGGTAAGGATCAGGATTCTTTTTTTCACAACTCGTCAGACGATACGGGCGGGAGCGAAGCGGACGAAGTTTAATGGATATTTGTGCCCGGCAAAGTAAACTCTCGCCGGAGATGAAATATCTCAGATTTATTTGGCGCGTTGGCCGCCGCCTGGTCTGGGAAACCGCCACCGATGAGACGACCGGCCTGGCCGCCCAGATGGCGTATCTGCTTCTTTTTGCGCTCGCGCCGGTGCTGCTTTTTCTCTGGCATCTGCTCGGTCTCTTCGGCACCGATCCGGCGAAACTGCATCAAATGTTTCTTATCTTGCAAAGCTTCATGCCTCCGGACCCGAAAGTGCAGGACATTCTCGATACCGCGATGGCCAGCGTAGTCGTGACAGGATCGAGTGGCCTCCTCGCAAACGCCGGCATTATTCTCGGGATTTATTTTGGCACTGTCTTTATCGCCACGATTTCGCGGGCATTGAGCCATACTCACGGCGTGCGGGAAGATCGACATTGGTGGTCGAAATACATCATCTCGTTTTTCATGCTATTCTGGTTTGGCATCATCCTCCTCTTTTCCTTTAACGCCATCGTCTTCGGCGAAAAACTCGCCGGCATTGCAGAAGTCAATTTTCAGCTCGCGGTCCCACTGCAAGCGTGGATTACGTATTTGAACCTGCCGTTCATCTTCGTGGCACTGGTCTTTCTCGCACTGGCCCTTTATCTTCTAACACCAGAAAATTATCTGACCGTCCGCCAGGCGTTGCCGGGGGCGATTTTCTTTTCCATCGGCTGGATTCTCGCGACCAAGCTCTTTCAATATTATGTGGCAAGATACGATCGATACAATCCGACTTATCTCGCGCTGGCATCGATCATCGTGCTTCTTACCTGGATGTATCTGACGTGTTTGCTGCTCCTTCTCGGCGGCAAATTGAACGCCATTCTTCGTCGCGACCGCGAACGGATGCGCAAACCCACGGAGCAGGCGCCTGCTCCTGCTGCGCAGGGAGCGTGACTCAATAGACGTTAAAAAAGTTACACGGTTACAACGTTAAAAAAGCAAAAGGTGATCGACCTTTGTACCTCTTTTAACTTTTTTAACGATTCCGTTGATCGCGTCGCGCGCTCTGTTACGCTCAGTCGCAGTGTCGCGCTTTCGCCTTTGGCTCGCAACTGCAGTCGCGCTTGGTGCGATCGCCGGGAGCCTCGTTCGCGGGCAAGTCAGCAACGACGAAGAAAAATCGGGCGACGAATCCGGAAAAAGCCAACACGAGAGGAGCGCCTCTTCATCTCCGACCCCGAAGAAATCACCGAAGCCGGTTGCCAAAGCCAAAGCGGCAGGCAGCAAGTCGAAGAAGAAACGGACCGCTTCTCCGACACCCGAGAAATCGCCAAGTCCGATCCCGAAAGCGAAGCTGGCAACAGAAGAATCGGGCAACAAAACCGATGCCTCGGTAACGCCAAAAGAATCGCCTCATAGCAACAAAACGAAAGGATCTGCTGAGGAAGAGGAGGAGACGCCAAAGCCAAAACCGACGGAAACGCCTGAATCAACTGTTGCGCCAAAGAAATCGAGAAAATCGTCCAGCCCGACGCCAAAACCGAAGGGTGCGAAGGAAAAATCGCAAAAGAAAAAGGCGTCGTCTAAAGGCAAAAAAGCTGCGAAGGCGAAAGCAACCAGAAAAGAAAAAGAGACGCCGAAGCCGGAAAAGA
>Ga0193719_10000058_pt1 | contig 31919 bp, 32 predicted proteins | sample U2a2metaG_FD_160103 | JGI IMG/M metagenome (GOLD analysis project Ga0193719, IMG submission 160103) | Soil microbial communities from a riparian zone of the East river system, Colorado, United States - U2a2 | ecosystem: Environmental > Terrestrial > Soil > Riparian zone | place: USA: East... | reverse complement strand
TCTTCTAATTTGAAAGTCGGCGCATGCTGCGTCTGAAATCCACAATGTCTGCCGTCACGCCGAAAATCATCATCTTGGTAATTTCCTTGCTATTGATCATCTCGGCGATTTTCGGGCTGCTCAGTAGTTATAGGGCGGATGCGCTGCGTGCAGATGTGGCGAATGCGAATGCGGCCCGCGATGCGGCTGAACATCGGCGCGTCACTCAGGAAACGGAGCTCAAGACCCGCGAAACCGCCGTTGCACAAGGAGAAGCGAAAATCGCGGAGGCAGAAAGCAAGATCGCAGAACTCGCGCAATTACAGAAAGATAAAACGGAATTGCAGACCAAGCTAGAGGCGAAGCAGAACGAGATCAATTCCTTGCAAAAGAGGATCGAAGAACCAAGGGCAACTGTAAAACCTTCGGAAAGCCCAGCCGCCTCCTCGACACCCGCACAGCAACCTACCACTGCTCCGCTGTCGCTTGAAATCAAATCGGAGCATGTGGAAGAAGCGACGCCTCCGCCACGGCAACCGAAGCGGCAGAAAATTGCGGCAACCGCGACACCACAGGTCGCGGGTTCCCCCGGCGGAACGACGTCGATCCCTTCGGCAACAGCCCGCGTAACTTTCACGCCGCCGCCCAAGTACCCGTTTTGGGAGGGTACGCGCCACAGCCCCGGTAGCGGAGTTTGCGTCGTGTCAGTTGATCCGGCGAGTGGTAATGTAACTCAAGTTTCAATCGTAGAAAGCACTGGAAATCCAGTACTGGATAACTCTGCCGTCCGTACGTTGAGAAAGTGGCGATTTAAACCCGGAACTGTTTCTAGGGTGAGGATTCCCTTTGAATTTAGGTGACGGAACGCCGTCAACTTTTCGTCCGCTCGCACAACGAAACGCTTTCCGTCGTCGCGATGTACGTCTGCATTCGAGGCCGGGCCGTTCGTTCGCCGGCTGCGTTGTTGCTAGAGATCGCGGCTGTGGCGGCAGTAAAGTCCGTGCTGCCCCTGTTCGACCTTCTCCTTGCCCTGTGGCGTGACGGCAAGCCAGTGCTTCTCAGTCGAGTTCCAGTGCAGATCGCCATCTTGGATTGTCTCGCCTATCTCCAACAGCCGCGCGCCATGTGGCGGAGTTGGTTTTGTTTCTTCTGTTTCAGTCATACTACACCATAATCACGCCCGTAGCGCGCGTCACGGCAAAATGCGGGCGTCGATGAAGCGGGCAACGTGATTAAGACGGACGAGCACGCGGGCGATTTCAAAGAGTGGTAGCGTGGCTAACAAGTTATCTGTCTGACCCTCCGATAAAATTGTCGGAGGGTCTACCGGGCGCACAGCGCGTCCACCATCAAGTGCGGTTTATCGTCAAAGTTTGACGCTCCTCGGTTTAGGATACTATGTCGTAGCTTAACCGCTCAGCCCCAAGCTGCGCGGTATCCCTGCATGACATTCTAGTCGCGACCGTTGGCTTTTAGGAGACCGAGCAAATCGTGGACGCTTGAAAAACGAACTCGAGTACTCTTTTGGGGATGTCGCGAATCATCGCAATCCGACTGCCGCTGCCGCTCAGGTGGGAAGGAGGTGATGCCAGCACACACCCAAACGGACAAACGACAGCCGGAAAAGTGAAACGCTCTTTTTTATGGATGACTTTTTGCACTGACGTTAAACGTTACCGGCCTGCACGCCGACGTATCCTTTGGGCAAAAGTCCGGCCCGCTGCTCCGGGCCGTTCGCACATCAAATGCGCCTGATACGCTTATCGCTATACATTTCCCGGCCCGGTGTGATTGAATATTGATCGAACTACTGGCGCCCCATGCCAAGAAATCCAAAACCCGCTAGGCCGAAGCCGCCTGCGCCAAAACCGCCTCCAGAACCTTTGCCGCCAAATCCACTGCCAGTTCCGCCGATGCGGCCACAATGACATCGACGAATCCTGCACACGTTTACGAAGTCCGCCCGCGTGAAGATCGTCGCGGCTTCGATCTGATTTCCGATCCGCTGCCGTTCGGGCGCCTATGGTACGACACGCCAGATAATGCAATCGGGTACGCGATCCACAGCAGCCGTTCACACGATGCTGTAATCCGCGTTTACGATGAGGCGGGCAACGTGATCGAGACGCACGAGCACGCGGGCGAGTTCAAAGAGTGGTGAACGCGGGCTTGCCAACGTGCAGCCTTTTTGCGGATATTCCCTCTGTGGCGCCAGGAATAGATTGCACGATGCAGTCTAATTCTAGTTAGGCCGTGCCGGTCCGAATCATGAGAACGGATCATTGCTGTCCTTTGTTCGTCTGCCATGCGAACTGCTGTCGGTCGGTTCTGGCTCGCTACCTCTATGGGCATCTGTGTAACGACGCTCCGGCCGTCTCGGCTGGGTTAGAGACGGGCGAGCGGATCAATGATCGAGCGGAACGGATGCTCCGAGCGTGGGGCATTGACGCGAGCGCTCACAGACCGCGGAAGCTTTCGCGCGACTTGTGTGCGGAGGCCAGCGCCATCTTCGTGATGGGGCCGTCGTACCTGCACCGGGTGATCTGGGAATTTGGCGAAGACCTTGCGGACAAGGCGTACCTTTTCGCCGATCCGTTCACCAGACCAGTGTCTTTCAGCAATGGAGCGTATAAGGTTTCCGATCCTTCGTTCGACAACCGGCCGACGAGTGAACTACTGAGCGAGTTCGAGTGGATGCGCGAGCGTGTGCTGCAAATCCGACTCGCTTTGCTCGGGGAGGACAGGCGGCTTGTCCCGCTGAGCGAGTATCTCGAGGTCTGTAAGGCCGTCGATCGCGGAAGTCATTGAGCCAACCAATCGCTGGAGCCAAGCGCTGGCCGGCTCGTATCACTGCTTCGAGTTCCATAAACGCAGTCAGCTTATCATCCGCGCGCACAACGAAACGCTTTCCCTCGGCCCTCGCGCACGCGTACGCATTCCTCGAAACCAACGGCACTTGTCCTGCTAAAATGCGTGAAACGTGAGACAGCTCATTTTCGCCACGCAAGCATTCCGTTTTCGTCCTTGAGGCGTGTGGCAAAGCGTCCTTTGAGGTCGAGAGCGCGATAGCATGTTGCTCTGGACGCGCCGGTGAAGGCTTGTAATAGCTTGCCGGCTTCGGCTCTGGTTAGTGGACCATTCCCGAAAACCGCGGCCAAGTTGGTTTCCGTTACCGCAATCGGACGCTCAGGTATGTGCTCCGGTCTCCCGCCGTAGCCTTCGCCCTTACTGATCGGCAGACCAGCCCAGTTCAACTCAATCCCCTTCCCATTCATGTCTCAACGGTCGCATGCGCGATGCACTCATAAGTCTTGATCTGCCGCTCCCCTCTCGCCAATAGCGGGGGGTGGCGGTGCCGGTCGCGGGGAGAGGTCTTTTCCAAAAATTGCGATTCTTCCCGCCGAAGCGGATCGAAACTTGCGACGCTCACAACTTGCCGAGTGAATCTTGTCAATTTCAATACGGCGGCAGTCTTTAGAGTTCGGATTGCTTCCCAGTCGTCGTAGTCCATGCCGTCATCACTTGGCGCGATTTCGTCGAAAGCGAGTGCCTGCTTTTCACTTTCGGTCAAAGGCGAGTAACGGATGCCACCAACAGTGCAGCAGACGCCCGTAGCTTGAAAAATCTGTCTGCCAATAGCTTCACAAACTCGCTCCCGGTATTTCTCCTGACAAATCAGCGCGTCAACGTGCGGAATCGCGGGGATTCGTTCTCGCTGCACTTCAAGTAATGCAGCTGCGATGGCATCGGCGGTGAAACGGTGAAGTTGCTTGCTCAGATTCCGGTGATCGTCGCGCTTGATGTTTTCAACGATTCTAAACGTAATCGGAAACTCCTCTCGGATTCTCCGGTAAAGGAAATTCCGCTGACAGGTTTCGTTGTTTTGGTTAAGCAGGATGTTGAGGATATTTTTCTTTTCGTCGCGCTCTTGTTCGTTTTCTGGATCGATACACCATCGGCGGTAGAAATCGCCCTCGCTGAGAAGCGCAATGAACGTGCGGAGTTCGCGCCATCCATCACCGATGTATTTCTCCCTGCCACCCTCGCCCGAAACATGGTGAAGGCGGTTTTCAAGGATGCGCGGCAGAAAATTCCAATGGGCATTTGAAATATCGCAAATAACGGTCGGGTCATCGTGCAACAACAAATGCGATTGTAATTCGCGGGGACAGCTTCCGATGCTTGTTGTGATCTGGCCGCGCTCAGAAACGCGGACAAAATGATTGCCACCATCGATTGCGGCCACAAGAGCGCGAAGATTGTCGAATCCTTTTCCCGAAAATCCCTTTGCGATGATTGGCCGCGCCGATCGTGAAAAGCTGATCGCCGCCAGGTCCGCCAACAGTTGTTTACGAAACGGGTATTTGCGATTAAGGCGATCTTCGCAACGCTGCTTTGCAAATTTGCGCTTGTTTGCCAGCGTTGGCGGCAAAGAAACCTCAAACCTTATTTGCTTTTTCCGGTAGGGATCGGCGAAACAGTAAACTGCCGAAGTCTTGACATGGGCAAATACGGGGGGACGCAGCCTTTGCAAAACGCCAATCGTGCAAAGCAGGAGAAGCGGCTCAGTAATCGTGGTCGGGCGATCCCGCTTTCTGAGCTTCGAGACAAACGAATGCGCAAGATCAGCAGAAATTGTGATGGAGCCGTTTTTTAGGTGGCGACAAATGTAATCGATCAGCAGCAACAAACCGCGAACACGAACGCGAGAACGCCAAGCGGTCTGTGTCTTACTTTTGAGCAAAGCTTTTAAGGTAACTTCATCGACAACCCCACAAAGACAGACTGGATTAATAATATCAGGGTGATTTTTTGAGCTGTCATGTGGGCGATTTTTAGGTTTGTCATGTGGGCGATTTTTCGCGCCATTTGTCATGTGGGCGATTTTTTCAATTAGCCCAGCACTTTCTTTGCTCGCCGGTGTACTCATGGCTCGCCTCCAATCGTCGAGCCAGATTCGAGGAACGCTTCCAATTCACTGCGGCGAACCCGCCACAGTTTGCCAGTTGGTTTGAGGGCGCGCAGACGCCCTGAGCGGACTTGCCGCTCGATGTAGCGCGGAGTGCAGCGAAGGTACGTCGCTGCTTCCCTCTTTGTGAGAATTGTCGAATTTACCGTTTCGACAGACGGACGATCTTTTTCTGTTGCCATGTTGAGACACCTTTCTTGTGTCTCGCATTTCACATGGCTCGTCGGCGCGAGAGTCTGGCCGACTTACTTTGCATTCACCTGGAATTACCAGGCCGGGTTTTGGCTCAATGCTTGACTAGTTGCGCGCACTCGCACGCACGCAGAGGCATCAGCTATGCCCGCACAACCCGTTTGAAAAAATCCAAAGAACTGATTAACGAATAATTGCGACCAGCGAAGTTTCCGCGCTTTCCTTGGCGGTTCAGCCGTAGGTTCAGTGGAGGTGAAGTGTCGTTGCAGAAAGTTACGTTCGCGGGCCAAATTTCTTCGCTCGCGATTCGTCAATCCGCTTCGACCCACAAGCTGTTTCTCAATCTGCTCGGCCCTGTTCTTGCGTGCGCACGCCTTTGCGTCTTCATCGTTGCAATTGAAGTAACGGACTTTCCACCCGTGGGCGTTCAGATCGCGTTCACATTCACAATGCGGCAATTTGTCGGGATTCATTTCGCTATTGCTTCAAGCTCGTCTTTCTGCCAGGGAATCACATTGTCCGCCGCAGCGGCAGGAGCGATCTTCCAATAACGTTCCGCTTCTTCCGGCAACACCAATTCACGGTAGGTCGAGTAAAGCATTTGCGATGTGCTGTGTCCCAATTCAGTCGCAACCAGCGCAGCGTCGTTGGTTGCCGCCAACCGGTATGAAGCGAAGGAGTGACGGAGACCATTCTTTGACCATCGTTTCAATCCGGCTGCTTTCCGCACAGCGTCGAGTTTTTTTCGTGCGTTCACCGGCACGACGGACCCACGACTCTCACCATACGGCGCGAGCCATTTTGCGAAGTTTGGCTGAATCCGAATGATTCGACGCCGTGCCGTTTTTGCTTTGTCGGCTCTCACTTCGATAAAACGGCGCCGAAGATCAATCTCCGCCCAATCGAGTCGTTTAATCTCCGCCTCGCGCAGACCCGCAAATGCACCGATTGCAAGCATTGGGACAACGTCAGGCGCGTTCGACAACGCGGCGTCCAGCAAAGCTGCCAGTTCATCGACTGAGAAGATTTCCGGGGCTTTGTCGATGAGTGTCGGGCGGCTCGTCCGCAGGACCGGATTCGTGTCGATCATCCGGCGTCTTTCCGCGTAGCCAAAAAGAACACTGATATTTGCACGAAAGTTCGCACGGGTTTTCGGCGCACCGTCGAGCTTCCGCAGCCAGTCGTCTAACTCGTCCACGCTAACGCCAGCAATCGGCCTTGTCCCGAAGTCGCGGCAAAACGACGCCAGTCGGTTCCGCAGATCGGTCAGATATACAGTCGAGCGGCCATCTTTCCGTTTTGCCTCCAAAACCTCAGCGGCAAGTTGCGAGACCGTGATATTGCAGCGACGGATGCGTTCCAAATGATCGAGATAGAATGCCGCAGCATGGTTTATCGTCTTGCCATGCGCTGCCAGCTTGCGTTTCGCTTCAACGATGTCCGATAACTCATTTAGCGGCAGACCAACGGCCTCGCGTCCACCGCGCTCGCGCAACGTGATTTGCCGGAGCCGCTCCGTGTCGGCCTCGTTCCTCGTCTTGAAAAATTTGCGGCCTTGCCCAAACGGACGCAGGTCGAGATAATAGCGATGTGTTTTGCTGTGCCGGTATGGACGAACCGCGAGTGTTGGACGCTTCATATTCGCAAATTGTCGCAGATTGCCGTGATAATGTCAACATGCCGTCAACAGAATCACAAAAACAGCTTTGCGCCCGTAGCTCAGCCGGATAGAGCAACGGATTTCTAATCCGTAGGTCGAGTGTTCGAGTCACTCCGGGCGCGTTTTTGAGACGTGACCAGTGATCAGTTGAATGGTGCGATGAGTCAGCCCGCTCGCAATCTATTACTCACCGGGTTACTTATCACCAATCACTTGCCGGCGTAACGCCGCTCGTGATCAAGCAGCCATTTCTTGCGCCATAAGCCGCCGCCGTAACCGCAGAGCGTGCCGTCCGTACGGATCACACGATGGCATGGAATAACGATGCAAATCATGTTCGTGCCGTTGGCCCGACCGACGGCGCGCCGTGCGTTGCGATCGCCCAAACGTTCCGCCATCCAGGAGTAGGAGCGCGATTCGCCGATTGGGATCGAACGCAAAATCTTCCAAGCTCGCAGCTGAAAATCCGAACCGACCGGTGCGAGTGGAATATCGAACTCCAGAGTCTTGCCGGAAAAGTAATCGGCGAGCTGCGAACGGATCGCCTCCAGATGCCGATGCTCACCCGGCACGATGTTTGTCTGCAAACGTTTCCGCAAGACCGACAATTCCCTTTCCGTCGCGCGGCGGTCTGCGAATTCGAGCAAGCGCAGACCTTTGTCATCAGCGACTGCGACCATAGTGCCAAGAGGCGTATCGATTCGCTCGACGAACATTGGCTCGCGCGACTTCGCGGCCGTGGGTGGATCACCAAAGATCCGTGTGAACGCTTCGCGAAACCCGCTGGCCGATTCGAAGCCGCTTCCATTCTTCACTTCATCGACGCGACCACCCTTTCGCACTTCGCGTAAAGCGAGTCCCATCCGGCGCGCGCGATGATACGCTTGAAACGTCATTCCGTAATGACGCTTGAATTGGCGTCGCGCGGTGGATGGATCGATCGCCATCGCTGCCAGCTCCTTGTCGGTCAGACGTCCACCCGGTGCGCGCTCGACTTCGGTGCGCAGGCGCTCGATCAATTTGGGCGGACGTTTGTCCGGATCCATAGGATGACAGCGCAAACACGGACGATAACCGTCATGCAGTGCCTCGCTCGGGCTTGCGAAAAAATCTACGTTTTCTCGGGCCGGTTTTTTCGCCGTGCAGGTTGGCCGGCAGAAAATTCCGGTCGTGCGCACACCAACGAAGAAGATTCCTTCGAAGCTCGGGTCGCGATTCACCAATGCGCGATACATCGTTTCGGATGGAGGAAGACGTTCCAGTGCTTTCATATGCGTTCGACTCCAAACGTGTAGCAACCGTGCGTTACGCTGCGCACGTGCACAAACGCAGTCTCGGGATTTTGCAGCAACTTTTCAACAACGGCTTCCGGTTCGCTTCCGTTCACGACCTCGGCATCGATCATGTCGTAATTTGCATTGTAAGCGCGGAACACGCGACCATTGCGAAAGGCGGATGGATATTCGCGCGTCGCGCGGTAGCGTTCGCAAGGCTCGGCGTGAACAAAAATCGGCCCGCTCTCCGAATACGGATGACCCGGCGGAATTGCGGGGTAGGGGAAAAGAATCACTCGCTCGCCGGGTTGCGCCCAGTGCAAACAATGCCGGCACGGAAACCGGTTCGGCGAATCTGCGATGACGACGGCATGATCTGCCGCGCCCGCTGCCGCTGCCCGTCGCGCTGCTTCCGCAACCTCGCTGTTAAGCGGAATAATCTGGAAGTTCAAAGTTTTCATGTCGACAGCTAAATGCATCGCATCGATTCGCGCATCGACGAAATTCGGGCAGCGAATTCCTAGGGCGATTTCTGGTCGTCAGCCTGGAAAGCTTCCGCGACGACGCGTGCTGCTTCCGCAACCGTCGCCATCCGCTCGTTGGCGGCGGCTGCCGAACCGATGAAGTATATGGCGAGAAAGATTGGGGGTCCGTTCGGTGGACGGAGCACGGCGACATCATTTGTCGTCCCGTTGCCGCCCCGGCCGGTTTTGTCGCCGACACGCCAAGTGGTCGGAACACCGGCGCGAATCATTTGTGCACCTGTTTTGTTGCCAGCAAGCCACGTCTCAAGCTGGCGACGAGACGCGGGCGATAATACATCTCTGGTCAGAAGCCGGACCAAGTCATCACGCATTGCAGCGGGCGTGGTTGTGTCGCGTTCGTCCCCTGGGATGGCGGTGTTCAAGTCCGGTTCCATGCGATCGAGTCGCGTGGTCTCATCCCCAAGCGCGCGTAGAAAACTCGTTAGACCCAACGGACCGCCGATTGTCCGCAGCAGCAGATTGCCGGCCGTGTTGTCGCTCTGCTCAATTGCCGCCGCGCACAAGTCCCCCAGCGTCATACGGCCCTCTTTGAGATGTTTTTTCGTCACCGGCGCGTATTCGAGAATGTCCTCTTCCCCGTAAGCCACCATCCTATCGAGACGTTCCTTTCCCTCGTCGACACGCTTTAGGACGGCCGCGGCGGCGAGAACTTTGAACGTGCTGCACATCGGAAAGCGTTCGTTGGGCCGATACTCAATGTGCTGGCCGGTTCCGGTATCCAGCGCGGCCACACCGATTCGGCCGCCCATTCGCGCATTGATTGCCGCGATGCGATCCGCGGCATGATTTGTCCCGGGCGCAGAACCAATCGCAGGCGCTGCAGCGCAAACCAGAGCAGCTGCTACCGATGATATCCGGGATGGCATTCTTTCATTGTGATGGAAAGTCCCCCGATATGTTGCGCAAATCTGCAGCCTTACCGCCTGTATTACTTTTTGTCTTCGTCGAGTTTTGCCTTGACCGCGGATTCGATCTCTTCGTACAAGGCACGGTCGTTCTTGAGCACTTCTTTTGCCGCGTCGCGGCCTTGCGCCAATTGGCTGCCTTTGTAACTCAGCCAGGAACCGCGCTTCTCGATGATTTGTTTTTCCAATGCGAGATCGATGAGAGCGCCTGTAGAGGAAATCCCTTCGTTATACATGATATCGAACTCCGCTTCGGTAAACGGCGGGGCAACTTTGTTTTTCACGATTTTGACGCGTGTCCGATTACCCGTTACAACGCCGTCCGTCTGTTTGATGGCGCCGATGCGGCGGATATCGACACGCATGCTGGCGTAAAACTTCAGTGCCTTGCCGCCCGGAGTAGTCTCCGGGTTTCCAAACATGACTCCGATCTTTTCCCGAATCTGGTTTGTGAAAATGCAGCACGTTCGCGCTTTGGAAATGAGCGATGTGAGTTTGCGCAACGCCGCGCTCATCAGGCGCGCCTGCGCACCGACGGTCGTATCGCCAATTTCACCTTCCAGCTCTGCTCTGGTGACCAGCGCTGCGACCGAATCAACGACAATTACGTCCAGGGCATTGGAGCGCACCAGCGTCTCGCAAATCCGGAGTGCTTCCTCTCCAGAGCTGGGCTGCGAGACGAGCAAATCATCAAGATCAACACCGAGTCTTTTTGCGTAGGCAGGATCGAGCGCATGCTCGACATCGACAAATGCTGCAAGGCCACCGCGTCTTTGTGCCTGGGCGATCACGGTAAGGGTGAGCGTTGTTTTCCCGGAAGATTCCGGACCAAACACTTCGACAACTCTACCCCGTGGGAATCCGCCCACTCCAAGCGCGCGATCGATTAAAATGTTACCCGTGGGAATAACGTCGATATCGACGATCTTTTCGTCACCGAGACGCATGATCGCACCTTCGCCGTAGTCTTTCGCGATTTGTTGAATCGCAAGGTCGAGATTTTTATTTCGCGCGGCCGTGACTTTGTCTGCGCTTGTTTTTTCTTCGGTTTTGGTCGCCATATCGAGATGCCTCTAAGTACGTCGGTCGCGTCACTTCGCCAAGGAAAAAGGAAACGCCTCTTTCGTGCTTCAGCTGAGAAGATGCGCGCAGCCCGTTCTCGCCAGGAAAAGAAGAAGCCTGTGACGGGCTTGCCCAATTCCGACGTGTGAAGGCAGTTGCCGCGACGAACGATCACAATTATCCATCTGGCCGTGGCGAGGATGGCACAACGAGACGAACGGTTCATGCGCGAGGCACTAAAGGAAGCCAAAAAGGCACAGGGCCAGACAAGCCCCAATCCCGCTGTCGGCGCAGTGCTGGTCGTCGACAATCGGACAGTGGCAAGAGGACATCACCGAGGAGCGGGCCATGAACACGCTGAGATCGAGTGTCTGCGCAACTTCGGCGCCGACGTGCCTGCTCGCGCAACGCTCTACATTACGCTCGAGCCCTGTTCCACAGTTGGGCTCACTGCTCCCTGCACGGATGCGATTCTACGGGCCAGAATCAGGAAAGTAGTTGTTGGCTCTGTGGACATGAATCCTCTCCATCAGGGAAGAGGCATCAGGCGGCTGCGGGACGCAGGCATCAAAGTGCGCGAGGGCGTCCTGGCTGAAGAGTGCGCGCGCCTTAACGAGGCTTTCAACAAATGGATAGTCAGCAGGCAGCCTTTTGTCATCGCAAAATGCGGCATGTCTCTTGACGGTCGGTTGACGCGTCCTCCTAACGAACCTCGCTGGATTTCAGGACCTTCTCCCCGGCAACATGCAGGCCAGCTTCGCGGCCGCGTAGATGCGATTCTGGTCGGAGCGGAAACAGTTCGGGTGGACAACCCGCGTTTGACCGTACGTGGCGTGCGCGGGGCGCGACAGCCCTGGCGCGTCGTGCTGACGCGTTCGGGTAATCTGCCACGACGAGCTCGATTATTTTCTGATCAATTGGCTGCGCGAACGCTGATTTATAAAGGCAAATCTCTGACGACTGTGCTGAAAGATCTGGGTAAACGAAGTGTGACGAGTGTTCTGATTGAGGGTGGTGGCGAAGTGCTTGGCCAAGCGCTTGATGCGCGCCTGATTGACAAGATCCAGATTTATTTGGGTCCGATTTTGACTGGCGGACCGGTGATTGCGTTTCCGGGCCTCGGAGCGCAAAGCACTAGCAATGCGATACATCTGAGTGACGTCTCCTACCGGCGAATTGGCGAAAATGTCTGTGTCACAGCTTATCCGAAGAAAATCGCTCCTGAATAAACGGGAAACTTTTCCTCGGCCCACCTGTTTAATGCTGGGAGGTAAAATAATGAAAAAACTTCTCTTAATTGGATTGGTGGCAGGGGTACTCGCTTTCGTTCCGGCGCAGCGTTCCGATGCTCAAGTCTACTTCTCAGTTGGCTTCGGAGGCCCGGGCTACGGATACTATCCATATGGATACAACTATCCGTACCGCTATTCCTACTACCGACCGTATCGGTATTATGGCTACTACCGGCCTTACTACTGGAACGGCGGGCATCGCTATTACCGCCACCACCGTCCTTATTACCGTCATCGTTATTATCGGTAACGAGATGACGTAGGATCTAGTCAATCGATCGGGCTGGCTCGATTTAGTTCGAGCCAGCTCGTCATTTTTACGGTACGCGCAAATGGTATGCCGCCGCCGTCCTGTTGCGCGACAATGAGGTTATTTCCCCTCACTTCGGCGATGATGCCGGTCTCGCTGTAGCGCTGCCGTTTGGCTCCAATTGGAATTCTCTCTTTAATTGTTGAATCAACGCGGGCAACTGTTGCTGTCGTTCATTTTCGATTTGCTGTCGCAACGTCTGTTCCATTCTGCGGCGCTCCTGCATGTAGCGCGATTCAAACTGAGCGCGCTTCTGCTGATCTAACGACAGCCCAGAGTTACGCAGTGCCGTGTCGGTTTCGCGCTGAATTTGCGCGCGGCGCAAGCTTTCCCGCTGGCGCAAGAGGTTACGCTCTTCCGGGCCCATTCGCATCCAACGCTCGGCATTGCGGCGAAAATCTTGGCGGGCGGCTGGGGGCAGAGAAAGCCAGCGCTGCTGCGTGCTCTGCCCCGGCGGCGGACGGCCGGAATGCGGAGCTGCCTGCTGCCGTCCACCTGACCGTTGTGGCTGCGCCTGCGCTAACGCGCAGAACGAAGCGAAAATCGAGAAGGTGGCGATTACCTTTACAAAGTTGGCTTTTCGGTCCACAGGCTATCTTCATCCCAGGCGAGCAGCTCATCCAGGTCAGCGACGACATCGAAGTCTTGCGGATCGATCTTGGCCACCACATCGGGTTCGCGCTCGGGGGATTTTTGCGACGACCTAGGGGTGTGCGTGGCGATTGCCATTCCTATCACGACAATTGCCACGGCAGATGCTGCGACGAGTCTCCGCAAGCTGAACCAGTCTTGCGCTCGCCCAAAGCGACTCGCCTCCGGGCGGATCTCCCTCACCACATTCCGCGCGAAGAACGGCGAAAGCTTGGGTTCGGCGGTCCGGCCGAGCAAGTCCCATAATTGTTGATCATCTTCAGGTTGCATAGTCTCCGCTAAATTGAACTACTTGCACCGTTGGAAGTTGCGCTCAGACGGCGCAGTAAAAAACGATATTTTTACACTCCGGAAGCCTCAAGGAATCCTTCGAGCTGCCGAATACGGGTCGGGTGGCGCATTTTGCGCAAAGCCTTTGCTTCGATCTGACGAATGCGCTCACGCGTCACTTGAAACTGCCGACCTACTTCTTCAAGCGTTCGGCTGTAGCCGTCGACCAACCCGAAACGCTGCTCGAGCACTTGCCGCTCGCGATCTGTCAGGGTTTCGAGGACGTCTTTGATTTTCTCCTTCAATAGGACAATGGCAGTCATGTCGCTGGGGTTTTCGGCGCCTCTATCCTCGATAAAGTCGCCAAAATTCGTTTCTTCGCTTTCGCCAACGGGCGATTGAAGCGAAATCGGCTGCTGCGCCATCTTCAAGACCGCGCGAACGCGATCGACGGGCAGCAGCACCTCTTCCGCCACCTCTTCCGGCGAGGGTTCGCGCCCATATTCTTGCACGAGCTGCTTTTGCACACGCATGAGCTTGTTGATCGTCTCGATCATGTGCACGGGAATTCGAATAGTGCGCGCCTGGTCGGCGATCGAGCGGGTGATCGCTTGTCGGATCCACCACGTTGCGTAAGTCGAAAACTTGTAGCCGCGCCGGTATTCGAACTTCTCGACCGCTTTCATTAGCCCCATGTTTCCTTCCTGAATCAGGTCGAGAAATGAGAGACCGCGATTGGTGTACTTCTTTGCGATCGAGATGACAAGGCGCAGGTTCGCTTCCACCATTTCGGTCTTGGCCCGTAATGCCTGGCGCATCCAACCTTTCAGCGCCTGATACTGTCCTGTATATTCTGGAAGCGAGAGCCACAAGCTGGTTTCCAAGTCGCGGATTTTATCCCGGAGCTGCAAACGTTTTTTTCGGTCGCGAGGACGCTTTGCCAACTCCGTCTGAAGGTAAAGCGCAGTATGGCAGGCGTCGTCTGCCAGGTGAGCAAATTCCTCCGTGACTTTCTGCTTGAAGTAAAAAGAGGGATAAACCCTTTGCAGCGAAGCGATGGCTCTTTGCAGAGATTTGAGTTTCGTCGATCGTTTCGGTGACAAATTGCGCGAGATCTGGCAGTACTGCTCGCTGATCGAGGCGCTCAATCGCTCCACCTGCTTGCACAGATGCGGAAGCTTCTTCATATACCGTTCCCGGCTCTCGATTTTTTTGTCGAGAATCACGCGGTCGAACCGCTCTTTTCCCTCGGCAAGTTTCCTGGCCAAATCGAGATGGGCACGGGCAACAAAGCCGAAGCGATTGATGTGCTTCTGCACCATGCTTTCAGCCTCCTCAATCCGTTTGGAGATTTCCACTTCCTGCTCCCGGGTCAGGAGCGGAACCTGGCCCATCTGCTTGAGATACATCCGTACCGGGTCGTCCAGAATATCGAGCTTGGGTCCCGTTTTCTCTTCCTCTTCTTCCTCTTCTTCGGCGTCTTTTTTTCCGTCTTTGTAGCGGTCGACCTCCGACGCTTCAATAATGTCGATCTCCATACGGCGCAGTCGGGTGAGAATGAGATCGAGCTCATCGGCGTCGGTAATCCCCTCTGGCAACGTTTCGTTTAGGTCGTCAAAGGTGAGATATCCTTGTTCTTTTGCCAGTTTGATCAGTTCGCGAATGCGGCTCTGGATTTCAATCGTGGAATGCAGCCGCGCCACACCTTCGCGCCGCGGCTTTGGCGAGGCTGCGCCATTGCGCCACTGCCCTCGGGCGTGTGCGATGCGCTTGGGTTTGGACGTGGCGATTCCTCGTTGTCTCTTCAGATTTCGCCGAACAGCCGACGACTTAGCAGGCAAACTACGGCGCCGGCTTCTCTTAAGCCGCGGCGACGACTTCCGGCTGCTTCCCTTTCGTTTCGAATGCCTGGCCAAGGTTGCGGTTAAGGATTTAGCTGAGACGCGCAATCACTGCCTCGGGTCGACCGGTTAGCTGTCGATCCTGCTGGCAGACGAAAGCTTCGGAAGCTCGCGGAGCTCTTTCAAGAGGTCAAGAATTTCTTTCTGCAAATTCACTTGCTCGCCTGTGCTGAGCTGCGGGAGCCTGATTCGATTCTTCGCCACATCGAGCTGGCGGCGCAACACCCCTTGGCGAATGCCGAGCCACCATTTTTCCACCATCTTTTCGGTGTTGGGCGGCACTTTCTGTAGCAGCCAGCACGAAACCAATCCCTCGTCGACCGGGGAAAGCGTGGCCATAAAAGCGTTGAGTGAGGCCGCATCACTCGGACGCAAGTCGCTTTCGAGAATGCGGACAAGAATTTCTGCGTCCGGCACTTGGGCAAGTATCTCCCGCCAATTTTGCTCGCGGAGAAAATCTCGGGCTGCCTCGTCTCGCAGCGCCAGAAGGCAGAGCATCGCGACATCATGCCGGGGCGGATTCTCACGAGCAGCGGGACGGGATTCGTCCGACCGAATCCCGCTACTGCGGGATTGTTTTGGAAAGAGCGCCTGAAAATCCTGAACGGGGACGCCAAGCCGCGCGCTCACTTTGCTTGCCACTTCCCCGCGCATGAGCGGATCATGCACGCGCGACACGGTTTCGGCCAGGCTTCGCGCCAACTGCATCTTTGCCCCTAACGAAGCAAGATCGACCTCGGCCACCTCATGCTCGATCCAGTAATCGAAAAAATCGCGAGCGGCGGTGATGCGCTTCTCAAATTCTTCTTTCCCTTCCCGCCGAACCAAGGAATCGGGATCGTCGCCTGCGGGAATCTCCGCTACACGGACGATCAAATCGTTTTGAAGAAGTGCGTCGAGAGAGCGTTCGGCCGCTTGTGTCCCTGCCGCATCCGAATCGAAGCACAGAACCACTTCATCCACCAGTCGCTTTAACATTCGTGCCTGAGTCTCCGTGAACGCCGTCCCCTGAGGCGCGACGACATTTGTTATTCCCGCCTCAAACAAACTGATCAAATCGAGTTGACCTTCACACACGACCGCGCAGTTGACCTCGATTAGAGCGCGCTTGGTCTTGTCCAGACCAAAAAGAACGCTGCCTTTTCGAAAAAGCGGTGTTTCCGGCGAATTCAAGTATTTCGCGGCTCCTTCCTTCTCTTTGAGAACACGGCCGCTAAAGGCGATCACCTCGCCAACATCGTTGCAGATCGGAAACATGATTCGGTCACGAAAGCGATCGTATGAGCGCTGGCCCGGCGCTCCAGCGGCATCTTCTTTGGTCTTGACCAAACCGCTGGCGATAAGGGTTTGCATCTCATAGCCGCGTCCGCGTGCCCAACTACCGAACGCATCCCACTCATCGGGTGCGTAACCGAGCCGCCATCGTTTCGCCATTTCTGCCGTGATTCCGCGTTCCTTCAAATATTTGCGCGCGGGCTCGGCAAATTCCTTCTTAATCAAATTCTCATGAAACCATCCGGCGGTTTCCCCGTGGAGTTGAAGCAAAATACGCCGGGCTTCATGTTGTCGATCTTCGCCGTCGCTCGGGCCCCGCTCTTCGATCACCGGGATCCCAACGCGCGCCGCCAGCTTGCGTACCGCTGAAGGAAAATCGATATGCTCATAATCCATCACAAAGCGAAAAACGCTTCCGCCCACCCCGCATCCGAAGCAGTGAAAGGTTTGTCGCTGCGGGCTGACATGGAACGACGGGGTTTTCTCCTGGTGAAATGGGCAAAGGGCCTTGAAATTTGCCCCTGCGCGTTTGAGCGGAAAATAGGAGCCGATCACTTCGATGATGTCGTTCGCGGCGGCGATCTGCTCGATGGTTTGTGATGGAATTGCCACAGGCAGATGGCAAACTTATCCGCGCCAGAGGAATTGAAAACATGAAGATGTTGTTGTCGATCCTGAGAGGACGCGCTCCCTCCGCCGCCGTAGCGGCGGCTTTGGCGCGCAGGAGGCTGTCGCTTCCGACCAATCGTGCGCCGACAGGGAGGCGATCCGTCCAGGTCGCCATCCCGGTGATCGCAATTTGCGCCGTGGCATTTTTCACGGCGCCAGCAGTCGCTCAAGCGCGCGACGTTATTCACAAAGGCGACGTAGTCGTCGTGCCATTACGAGGCGAAGTTGCACCTTCTCTCCTGGCATTCTTGCGGCGCGCGGTGAAAGCGGCCGAGAGCAACGAAGCTTCCGCTATCATTTTCGAGATGAACACATATGGCGGACGACTCGATGCGGCAGCCGATATCGTTAACGCGCTTAATCAAACAAGCATTCCTACGTACACATTCATCAACACAAATGCCGGCTCGGCTGGTGCGATTATCGCCATCGCCACGCAACACATTTTCATGGCGCCTGTGAGCGCGATTGGTGCCGCTGCTCCGATTCTCCCGACGGGCGAAGACCTCCCCACGACCGCCCGGGAGAAGACGATTTCGTATTGGTCGGCGCTCATCCGTAGTTCCGCGATCAAGAACGGGCACAATCCCGACATCGCCGAGGCCTTCATCAATAAGGACAAGGAAGTAAAAATCGGGGACCGCGTCGTTCATCCTAAGGGAGCTGTCCTCACTCTCAACGCCCAGGAAGCGACTGAACGGATCAATAACAAACCATTGCTCGCGGAAGGCGTGGTCGATTCGATTGTCGATCTACCTAAAAAAGCCGGCCTCAAAGGCAACGTCGTCGCGATCGAACCAACCGGCTTCGAGCAAATCGCTTTTTGGATCACCGCGCTTGCGCCTTTGCTCCTGCTGGGCGGAATTCTGGGCGCCTATCTCGAGTTTAAAATCCCGGGCGCGACCTTGCCTGGAATCATCTCGGCAATCTGTTTCGCCCTCTTTTTCTTCGGTCATTACGTGGCCGGCCTGGCTGGCTGGGAAGTCGTGGCGCTCTTTGTTCTCGGAATCGTTCTCGTCCTGATCGAGATTCTTTTTTTCGCGCATAGCACCATTGTTTTCGGCGTCGTGGGCGTTTTTCTCATACTCGCTTCGCTTCTTTGGACGATGATCGACCGCTATCCGGGCCAGAATTTTTTCCCCACCGGCAAAATGCTCGCCGTTCCATTGCTTAATCTGTTCATCGCGATCATAAGCTCGCTCATCGTCATCGCCCTGCTGGCGCGTTATCTGCCCCGCACGAGTATTTATCGGCGATTCGCCTTGATGGATTCAAATCCGCCGGGACCATCGCTTGCCGGGTCGCCACGGCAATTTGCGACTGCGCTTTCACTCACGCCAGGAATGCAGGGCACCGCAGTCACCGTTTTGCGACCCAGCGGCAAAGCGCGTTTCGCCGATCACGTTGTCGACGTTGTCACCGAAGGCGAATTTATTACGCCACAAACAGCCGTCACCGTCATCCAATCCGACGGAATGCGAGTAGTGGTCAAGCGCGCAGCGCAAGGCTGAACTGCATCTAGCCGCCAGCTACGACCCGAACAAATTCCACCCGGTCGCCTTCGGCTAATGATCGATTAGGCCACTCGTGCCGATGTACGGCTAGGCCATTGTGTTCCACCAGGAGCGATTGCGGGGGTAATTGAAAGCGGCCGATTAGCTCCGCGATCGTTTTGGCTTCGCGCGCATCTACGGTTTCGCCATTGAGCGAAATAGTCATGCACCGCAGAGAGCCTGGTCCCAATCCTTCCACACCGGCTCGAAACCACGACGGCAAAGGACTGCGGCGATTTCGGCCGGGGAACGTTCGTCGCTGATCTCAAATTGTCCGGTGGCGAGCTGATCTTCCCCGTCCTGAAACTCCGGCCCGACGATGCGACCGCGGACAGTGCGGTGCAGGTGTTGGCTGCCTTGCCGGGTATAGCCGCCGGGTTCGGTGTGGCTTCCGGCGCTCATCATCGTCACTCCTAACGACAACAGCGAGTCGCGCAATGATGCCTTTTCGCGCGTGCTCAGGACAATTCCCACCTGCGGAAAAGTGATACGCAACGCGCAAACCAGTTGCGCGAGTTCGCGGTCGGTCATCGAGAAGAGCGGACGAAATCCCCCGGCGGCCGGACGCAAGCGAGGCAAGCTCACCGTAATTTGCGCCTGCCAGCAATGTCTAAATAAATATTCCAGGTGCGCTGCGAGCGCGACTACTTCATCCTGCCAGCGTGATAAACCAATGAGCGCGCCGATGCCGAGACGGCGGAAACCGGCTGCATAACCGCGCTCGGTGCAATCGAGTCGAAAATTAAAGTCGCGTTTCGGTCCGGCCGTATGCATTTCGGCATAGACGCCGCGATTGTAGGTCTCCTGGTAAACGACGAGTCCCTCCGCGCCAGCTTCGACAACTGGCACATAATCCTTTGTTTCCATCGGGCCGACCTCGATGGAAATCGACGAAAAATCCGGGACGAGCGCGCGCACGCATTCCGCGAGATAGTCGCGGCTTACAAATTTAGGATGCTCGCCGGCGACGAGGAGGATCTGGCGAAATCCCTGACGAGCGAGATGCCGCGCTTCCGCGACCACTTCATCGACATCGAGCGTGACCCGTAGGATCGGATTGTCGCGCGAGAAACCGCAGTAGTGACAGTTGTTAACGCATTCGTTGGACAGGTAAAGAGGCGCGAAGAGCCGCATCGTCCGGCCAAAATTCTGCAGCGTGAGCGAGCGTGAAACTTGCGCCATCGCTTCGAGTTCCTGATCCGATTTCGGAGTGATCAGACGCTCGAACCGCTCCACAAGCTCCGATTTCCTCAAAGCCAAATTGTCCAGGGTTTCGACGAATGACATCAGCGTAATTTCGTGCGCATGCGAACGTTCGCAAATACCAATGACACTGTTCAGGCAAGCGCATGCCTGAAGGACCCTTTTTCCGCTACCCATCGGCGTCGGATTCGGCCCGATAAAGCAAACGGCGGCGTCCGGTCTTCCGGACGCCGCCGTCCTAAATGCGATTGTCGATCCTAGAAGGCGAAATTAACTCCCGTGCGCGCCATACCAAAGTTGTTATGCGGACCATCGACCACATTCCAGCTGAAATCGGCGATCCAGCCGATATGCGGAGTGAAGCGGAATTCGATGCCACCACCGAACTGGCCAATCGCCCTCGACTCAGAATCCTTCACCGTGTCGCGGGTTAAAGGCTGGTCCAACGGTCCGCTGGCAACGATCTCAAGGCCAAACGTCTGCTTGCCACCACCAAGGATAACGCCGCCACCACCGAAAACGTACGGGGACCAACGGCTGCACGGAATCGGGTAACGGAACGTCAAAGTACCTAGGACCGCGCCGACCACGTTGTTCTCATGGTGAACGCTTTCGCTGTCAAATGCGTTAGTGAAAACCGACCGTGTGAAGTCTAACCCCGTTGCCTGTCTGGCACTCACCGCCCAGCCTTCGATACCAACACCAAAGTAACGATGGAAGAAGTATTTCAGGTCGCCACCGCCGCCCCAGGCATGGTCAGCCTCGAGGTAGCGATCGTTTTCCCACGAGTTTCCGGTGAAAATGTAGGTGCCCCAAAGTCCGACGTTGAACTCTGTGTCCCTATACCATTCCGGGCAGGGCAGTGGACCAGCCACCTGCTTCATCTCCTTGCCGGAGTAAGTTTCACCGGCAAAAGCACCTGACGCGATCACGGCGGTGCTCAACAGGGCTAACAGTAATTTTTTCATTTTATTTCTCCTTTTAGGTTAATTCTCCTAACAACGTTGCACTCCAAACCATTTGGAGCGCAGTGTCAATAACTAAATTCGCCTGTTTTTCGGATACACCACCCAAAATTGCAAGAACTTTTTTTGGGGGGCTAAAGCGGCTCAGCCTTTAAGTTCGGCGCCGGTATTTGCGTCGGTAATGATGAATTTTTCGTGGTGAAACGTCGGATCGCCACGAAACATGAGCCGCCCGGCATAACGGCGCTCCAGCTCGATGAGCAATTCCTCGTCCTCTTCCTTCAGTCGTTTAAGCACGTCCGGATTCAGGATGACGCGAAAATCGTGCACGCTGGGCTGATATTTGCGCATAACCGTATTGAGTGTGCGGTGCAATTCCACGCTCGTGGTCATGGAAGTTTTCACGACGCCGCGCCCGCCGCAGTAGGGACAATTCTCATAAATTGTATCGCTGAGGCTTTCCTGCGCCCGTTGCCGGGTCATTTCCATCAGACCGAGCGGAGAAATCGGAAGCACATGTGTCTTGGCCTTATCGCGCTTGAGGCGTTCCCTCATCAGATTGTAGACCATCTGCTGGTCTCTACGGCTCTTCATGTCGATGAAATCGCCGATGATCAAGCCGCCGATATTACGTAAACGAAGCTGACGCGCGATTTCATCTGCCGCCTCGAGATTGGTCTGCAAAATCGTCTTCTCGACGTCGCGCCCGCCTTTGTTGCGGCCCGTATTCACATCGATCGCGACCAGCGCTTCCGTCTCGTCGATCACAATGTAGCCGCCGCATTTCAACCAGACTTGTCGATGGAAAGCGTCATCGATCTGTTTTTGGACGCCGTAAGTTTCGAAAATCGGCGTCACTGCGTCATAAAAATGAATTCGATTCCGGGCGCGCCGCGAGATCTGGCCGACGATCTCGATCATCCGGTCGGTCGATGCGTGATTATCGCAAAGGACTTCGTCGATTTCTTCCGTGAGAAAATCGCGCACTGTTCGCTCAACCAAATCGGGCTCCACAAATACGCGGCACGGCGCGGGCTGCTCGCGAATGATCTGCTCGACCTTCGCCCACTGATCGAGGAGGAACCGGAGGTCGCGCACGAAATATCGGGCGCGTTGTCCTTCGCCTACCGTACGAATGATAACGCCGATCCCTTCGGGAATGTCCAGTTCGCGTAAGATCTTGCGGAGCCGCTCGCGCTCCTTCGGATTCTCGATTTTTCGCGAGATGCCGCTGTGATCACTGAACGGCATCAAGACGAGATAACGCCCGGCGAAACTGAGGTTCGTCGTAACTCGGGGCCCTTTCGTCCCGATCGGTCCTTTGGTTACCTGGACAATTACGTCCGAGCCGACCGGGTAAATGTTCGGTATATCTTTTGCGGTGATCCGTTTTCGCGGCCGCTTGTTCGCAGGCCGATCAATTTCTTCAATTCCACTGTCGAGCGCGGCGGGAATGGCATCCCAAAAATGAAGAAAGGCGTTTTTCTCGAAGCCGATATCCACGAACATCGCCTTCAAACCCATTTCGATGTTCTTGACTTTCCCTTTGTAAACGCTGCCGACGATATTGCGCGAGTCTTTACGCTCGACGCTGTATTCCTCGAGCCGTCCATTTTCCAGCAGCGCGACGCGCGACTCGAGTTTTTCCACGCTGAGTATGAGTTTGTTCCCGGTCTTGCGCGAAGAAAGCCCTAAAATTTTTTTTACCTTGTCTATCATAAAAGTGGAGAGGTTGATCGGCCGGAAGCGAAATCGCCGAGACGTTCAGCGGCAGAGTTTCCGATCGAAAGTTCATCGTGTACCACGCCGGCGGGTGGGCGGCGGTTGTGGTGGAGGCGTCGGTTGACGCCGCGCCCCGAAGAGTCGTTCAAAAAAGTTACGCGGACGCGGCGTTGCGACCGGGACGGCGCGAGCTGCGGGAACGGCGCCTCGCCGTCTCACTTGGCCTCGCGAATCTGCTTCGGGTTCTACGTCAGGAGCCCCGCCTGCGCCTGCCATTTGCACATTCGCACTCTGCGAAGCGTCGGCATTTTCTTCGTCACCGCCGCCGAGACCTAGTCCGGAATCGCGATAACTCACGTCCTTGAGCATTTGAAACGCATTAGCCTTTCGCGCCGGTGCCAGCCACGCGACTTGCAGGTCGAGCTTTCCTTCGTCGAGGGCGAGCGAGCGTTCCAGGATTCTCTGTGCGATGGGGCCGGCAACGCTGCCGCCGTGTTCGCCACCCTGCACCATCACGGCGATGGTATATTTCGGCTGTTCGAACGGCGCCCAGCAGACAAACCAGGCAATTGTATCTTGTCTGCCGTGATATGTCGCTTGAGCAGTACCGGTTTTTCCCGCCACCTGCACGTTGCTCAAGCGGGCGCGCCCACCCGTTCCGCCGTCTTCATTCACAACTTTCCAAAATCCCCGCCGCTCCAATTCCATGTCCGTCGGCGAAATTTCACTGCGAAAATCGGCGTGGACTTTTGGTTCTTCAGGCACTGCGATTTTACTGTTCTCGTCCCGGGCTGGCGTGCCATCCTGGTTCGACACTTTTTTGACAAGGCGTGGGTAGTAAGAAGTGCCCCCATTGGCGACAACTGAATAAGCCATGGCCATTTGTAAGGGTGTGCACAAATCGTAACCCTGGCCGATGGAAACGTTCGCCGTATAAGCTTGCGACCATCTTTCCTGTGGATAATGAATTCGCATCCAGTCCGGGCCGGGCAGCACTCCGGGTTGTTCGCCCGCCAGGTTGAGACCCGAGGGTTGACCGAGGCCCAGCAATTCGCCTACCCGGTCGATCGAATCGATTCCGGCGGCGTTGCCGTACTGGTAAAAGAATGCGTTACACGACACTTTGATCGCGTCGGCCAATGTGAGTGTGCCGTGCGTGTAGTGTTTCTCGCTCACCCAGCATTGAAAATAATGATCACCATAAGAAACGCCGCCGTAGCAAGTGAATTTCGTTTTGGCGAGCCCGCGTCGTAACCCGGCCAGCGAAGTGATTAGCTTGAATGTCGATCCCGGCGGGAACGCGCTCACGGCGCGGTTGACCAACGGGTTGGTTTCATCCTTTTGCAGTACCTCCCAATCTTTTGCCTTAATGCTTGGGACAAATGTATTGGGATCGAACGACGGCACTGAGGCCATCGCCAGGATGTCACCGTTGTTTGGATCGACAACCACCGCAGCACCGCGACCCACTGAACGTAGCGCCTCCTCGGCAATCGCCTGAATGCGCGCATCGATAGTTAAATAAACATTCGCGCCCTGCTGAGGCGGATCCTCGCGCAAAATGCCGTCGATCGTGCCCTTCGCGTTGCGTCGCAGGTACCGCACACCGGGTTTTCCGCGCAGATATTCATCCGCCGACTTTTCGACATTCGATTTCCCTTCCACATCCCCCTGGTAAAACGTGAATTTCTTTGCCTCTTCTTTATCGATGTCGTCAGGCGCCCCGACGTAACCAAGAACATGCGCGGCCAGCGCGCCGTAGACGTAGGAACGCACCGGTTTGATGGCAATATCCACGCCCGGCAAGCCGACATCGTGCTCCGAAAATTTCGCCATGGTGGGGAAATCGATGTCTTTGATGTAGGAAAATGGAACTTCAGTGTTGTTGCGATAGTGTCGTTGGAGCTTGCTGGCGTTGTAATCGCGCGCAAGATCAAGATCGTTGAGTCGTGGGATGATGCCATCATTAACGATTTTAATGATGTCTGGCTCTTTCTGGTCTTTCGGCATTCCGCTAATGATCGCTCGGTACTCGGTCAAGGGTGGTGTACCTAAGCGTTCGCGGTAGCCCTTCACCATTTCCGGCAAATAGAAATCGACTTCATAGCTGGCCCGATTTTGGACCAGCGTCAGTCCATTGCGGTCCTTGATTTCGCCGCGCACCGATGGAATTCGAACCGTTACTTGAGAACTGCCGCGAAGTTGCGCAGTCCATTCGGCTCCATGCGCAACTTGTATCCACCAAAGTTTTAGGCCAAGGGCGCACATGCCCATCAGTATGAGGAGGCCGAGAACCTGAATCCGTAAACGCGAATTGAGGCGGCGTCGGTTCATTCGAAATCGCTCCTTTCAGGCAGTGTTGAATAAGCCGTCATCCGTCCCATCCATTGCAAGAACCAAAAAAGGATGGGTGCAATCGCCATCGCAATGAGGCCGGGCGCGGCGATTTGCCACCAAATTTGAGGAGTAAAAACAAGAGAACCGCGCCGGAAGGTGATCATTAAGTATTGCGCCAGAACTATCAGCGACGTGCAGATACCGCTCAGGATGCAGTGCACTTCCCAACGGCCGCGGACGAAGAGCGGCCTCAGGCCATGCATGAATCCCGCCAGCACTCCATAGAGCAGTATCGATGATCCCATTGAAATTTCAACCTTTCCACCAATCACCTGCACGGTGAGCGCATCGAGCAGCAGCCCAGCGTACAACGCCAGCGCCAGCATCAAGGGAAACGGCAACGCCATTGCTCCGTAAAACACGATTACAGGCACAATGTAGACATGCGCATTGTAGAGCCAGGGCAGCGCCGGGATGAAAAACTCCGCAATCTGCGCGATCAGCACCAGGACCAATAGGAGAAAAAAGAATATCATCTTCGGCCAGTTACCACGAAGACATCTTCCAAATGCGAGAGATCGACCGCCGGCGTGAGCTGCGCTTGCCCATCCAACTCTCGCACGCGAAAGGTTTTGACGACGCCGAGGAGTAAGCCAGAGGGAAAAACGCCGCCTACTCCCGATGTATAGACTTTCTGCCCAGGCTTTAGATCGGCTTGCTTCGACAAGAAATTTAGATTCAAGAGAGGATTCAATCCCGCCGTCACGCGCTCGCCAGAGACGATCCCTTGTTCGCGAGTTCCTTCAACCGAGGCCGCGATTCTACAATTTTCATCGGAAACCAAAATGACAACCGAGATGCTGTCGCTTACGGTCGTTGTTTTTCCCACCAGGCCTACGTCCGTTACCACGGGCATGTCAGTTTCAATGCCATCGCTTTTCCCACGGTTGATTGTCAGCGTTCGCCACCAGGTCGAGGAGTCGCGCGTCACAACTTCAGCCGCGATCAATTTAAAAACCGATCGCTCGCGGTAATTGAGCGCATGGCGCAAGCGATTGACCTCATGCTCGATGTCGCGCAAGCCCTGGTTGGTCGCTCTCAGCGCGCGATTCTCCACCTGTAGCGCGGTATTTTCGCGCTCTAATTGGTCGAGCGACTTCAAACCGGTGCGGACCGATGTAATCTGTTTTCTCAGTCCCGAGCCACTCGTCAGAAACGGCGCAAGCAACTGATAAACTCCGGCCTTGAATTTTCGTGTGGTGTCCGCCCCGAAGGTGAGAAAATATCCGAGAATAGCGCCAAAAATCAGCAGCGCGATGATGTTGATGCGGCTCATCGCATTTTCGATTTTCGATTTTCAAATGTCGAATTTCGAATTCCGCAGCGCCGAATCGTCAATTTGAATCGGCAATCGGCAATCGAAAATCGAAAGTCGCTACCGCCACTGGCGATCTGCCGAGGCCACTTGACGCAAAAATTTAAGTTCATTGAGGCATTTGCCGGTCCCTTCCGCCACCGCGCTGAGTGGATCTTCAGCGACATGGACAGGCAAACCTGTTTCCTCGCTCAAGAGCTTATCAAAGCCGCGCAGCAATGCGCCACCGCCTGCCAGGACCAGCCCACGATCGACGAGGTCCGCCGAAAGTTCCGGCGGGCAGCGCTCCAGGGTGATGCGTACGGAATCGACGATCGTCGAGATCGGCTCAAGCAATGCTTCGCGGACTTCCTGCGAAGTAATCATGAGCGTTTTGGGCAGTCCGGCAACAAGATCACGCCCTTTGACTTCTACGCTGGTCTCCTTTTCACTCGGGTAGGCCGAGCCAATCTTAATTTTGATCTCCTCGGCCGTGCGTTCGCCCACCATCAAATTGTAAGCGCGCTTCATGTACTGCACGATCGCTTCATCGAGCTCGTCGCCAGCGACCCGTACGCTGCGGCTAAACACAATTCCGGAAAGTGAAATCAGCGCGACCTCTGTCGTGCCGCCGCCGATGTCGATGATCATGTTGCCAGCGGGATCCTGCACAGGAAGTCCCACCCCGATTGCGGCCGCCATCGGTTCCTCGATTAGATAAACTTCCCGCGCCCCAGCGTGTGTCGCCGATTCACGCACGGCGCGTTTTTCCACTTCAGTGATCCCGGACGGAACCGCGATCACAACGCGTGGTCTCACACGCACCCTTCGATTGTGCACTTTCGTTATGAAATGCCGCAGCATCGCTTCCGTTACTTCGAAGTCGGCAATGACCCCATCTTTCAGCGGGCGCACCGCAACGATGTTTGCCGGCGTGCGGCCGAGCATGCGTTTGGCCTCGTCACCTACCGCCAGCACTTTGTTGGTGCCGGCTTGCACTGCCACCACTGACGGCTCGCGCAAGACGATGCCCTGATCCTTTACGTAAACGAGGGTGTTGGCAGTGCCGAGATCGATCCCGATATCGCTGGATAACCAACCGAAAAGTCCGTTGAACATGACTAATTAAATTTGAGTTATTAAATTGGAAGCACTTTCCAGTCCGAGGGAAGCGCGTCACATGTCGCTCTCGGAGGCACTTCCCGCGAGCGCGATTCAACCGGCTGAAACGCCGTAACATGAAACAGAGCCTCGGGTCGTCAAGCGCTTATTATAGGTGAATCCCGATCCCTGACTCGCGATTCGCGAATCGATGTAACGATTTACCGTTTCAACGTTTAACGACATGCGCTTTATTTCACAACGTGATCTCGAAAAAAATTATCGTGGCACCGTCCATCCTTGCCGCCGATTTTTCACGGCTTGCCGATGAAGTTCATCGCGTGGAACAGGCTGGAGCAGATTGGATCCATTGCGACATCATGGATGGGCATTTTGTCGATAACATTTCCTTCGGCCCGGAAATTGTCGGCATCGTACGGAAAGAAACAAGGCTGCCCCTCGATGTCCATTTGATGATTCAAACCCCCGACCACTATGCGCCGCGCTTTGTCAAAGCAGGTGCAAACTCAATTACAGTTCACGTGGAGCGAGAAGCGAACCACGATGTCGAGAAAACTTTACGCGCTATTCGAGACGCTGGCTGCCGTCCCGGTCTTTCCTTAAATCCCGCGACGTCATTCAAATCAGTTGAGCCGTTTCTCGACAAGATCGATCTTTTGCTTGTCATGACGGTCCATCCTGGTTTTGGCGGGCAATCGTTCCGGCCAGAAATGATGGAGAAAGTGAAATGCGCAGCAGAATGGAATAAATCCCACGGACGCACGATCGACATCGAAGTGGACGGCGGCATCAATGCCCACACCGCGCGCTTATCAATCCAAAATGGTGCCAACGCGCTCGTAGCCGGCACATCAATTTTCCACGCGAAAGATTACACAAAGGCGATCCGTGACCTGCGCGGCTCGGGATGACGGCGCGTTTAGGATCGTCGCGCGGCTACGCTGCCATTACTGGCTCAGCTTCCTCGGTCGTTTCAGCCATCACTTCGTCGGTCTGCGTAACGCGCACGACTTCCTCGATGGTTGTTTTGCCCTGAGCAACACGCCGCCAGCCGTCCTGCCGCAAGGTTTCCATGCCCTCGGCTATGGCACATTGCTTGAGCTCGCCGCCATCGCACTTCTGCATGATCAGCTTTCTCAAGGGTTCAGTTACAAGACAAATCTCATAGATTGCCGCGCGACCCTGGTAGCCGGTTTGCCGGCATTGATCGCAGCCGGCGCCGCGCTGGAAGCGGATGCCGAGTTCTTTCACAGGAAAACTAATCTCGGCCAGGTGTTCACGCGGGTAATCGACCAGCTGCACGCAATCTGGACAAATTGTGCGCACGAGCCGTTGCGCGATAAACGCTTTCACCACCGACGCGAGCAGGAACGGCTCCACGTCCATGTCCAGCAAGCGCGTGATGCCGCCGACAGCATCGTTCGTGTGCAGCGTGCTGAAAACAAGGTGACCGGTCATCGCTGCGCGGATCGCGATATCGGCGGTTTCGACGTCGCGAATCTCACCAACCATCACTACGTTGGGATCCTGTCGCAAAATGTGACGGAGACCTTTCGCAAAGGTCAGGTCGATTTCCGGTTTCACGTCGATTTGCGAAACACCGGGCAATCGATATTCGACCGGCTCTTCGATGGTAATGATGCGACGCTGTACCGAATTGATGCTGCTGAGAAAGCAATAAAGCGAGGTCGATTTTCCGCAGCCAGTTGGGCCGGTGAGCAAAATGATTCCGTTAGGTTGCGCGAGCAGGCGGCGAATGGTTGTCTCTTGTTTATCGCTCAAATCGAGACGATCGAATCCAAATTGTTGCTCGCTGCGGCTGAGTAGCCGCAAACTGATCGATTCGCCGTTAACAGTGGGAATGGTCGACACGCGCACGTCAATATTTTGATTATTCGCCTGCAAATTCATGCGCCCATCTTGGGGCAAACGGCGTTCCGCGATGTCCATGTGTGCCATCACCTTCAACCGTGAGATGATGGCCGATTGCAATACACGCAACTGCGGCGGGACGGCCACTTCGTGCAGAATTCCGTCGATTCGATACCGAATGCGCAGATCGTTTTCCAGCGGCTCGACGTGAATATCGGTCGCGCGCTCGATAATTGCCTCGCGAATGATCTGGTTCACAAATTTCACCACAGAGGCTTCGGGATCGTCGGCATTCAGCTCGATCGCGGTTTCCGTATCCTGAAATACTTCAAAGGCGCGGTTTGTTTTCAGGATTTCATCGAACGTTTCCGCGCCGATGCCGTAGAGCGCTTTCATTGCGCGCAAAAGCTGCGTGCGCGGCACCAGCACCCATTCGACCGGTTTTTTCAAAAGCTGGGATGCGAGCTGGCGGCCAATCGAATTGAAAAGATCGTACGTCCCCAGCACCACCGAATTTTCCTTCACCTCGATAGGCAGGATGTGATGTTGAAAAACAAAACGGCTCGGTAAGATCGACAGTGTCGCGCGATCGATCTTCTTGGGAGCAATCGAGACAACTGGCACACGAAAGAAATTCCCGATCGCGCCGAGGAAGCGTTGCTCCTCCACTTTGCCGGAATCAAGCACCTGGCCCACCCAGGAACCGCCATTTAAGTTCACTGCCAACTGGGCCGCTTCCTCGGTCGATGACACGCCGCTTTCCAGCAGTAAGTTAATTAACGATTGACTGGCAGTTGGGTTCATTCAGGCGGGGCGTGGATAGTATCGACAACGAAGAGCAGAAGAAACCGAATCAAGCTGATTTAGGCTCTTTCGCAAGGGCTTTCACGCAGAGCGCGTAATCTTTGGCTGCAGGATTCTGGCGGTGCAGCGGGAGGATTGTCAGGGCAGATGCAGTCCGTACCGAACGGACTCAGTAAAAGTGCCCGTGACGGGCATAGAAGAATTCTTTTGAAACCGCGCAATCGCATCACTTACGTCTGGGGTAAACGCACCGTTGATTGGGCCGCAATAATAACCCAACCGGCGTAATGCCGTTTGCATTGAGCCCACATAAGCCGGTTGCAGGATTAGTTGTTCGGAAGCCTTGAAGTAGTAACACCATCGCCACGTGTACCGTGGCGCGAAGTCGGTGGCGTTTACACGCTTCCCCTGGTGGAGCAGACCCCATTCGTCCCGTTGAGCCAACGGATCAACTTTACGAAACATATCGTCGATAATGGAATAGTCGTCGGCTTGCGCAATCGTCGCGCTTAGGCCGAAAATTAAAACGAGAGCCGTCCGTTTCATAAATGCGAGATTACTTAATATCTTTCGCTGCAGGAATATCAGGTGGCGGTAAGGTTAATTGTTTTCCCGTCCTTGGCTCCGGGCAGTCCAGGCAATCGTCCTGGTCCAGCTCTGGCCCAAAGTGCGTCCTGTCCTCCTGTTTTTGGCGGAGCCGGTAAGCATCCAGTTTAGTCAGCGTGACCTCTGGGCGCATTAGAATGATCAGTTCCTGACGGGTCCGACTGTCCTTCGTGCTGCGGAAAAGCGCGCCGATATATGGGATGCGTGAAAGATAGGGAATGCCGTTAGTATTCCTCTGCTTGGGGTTGTCTTCAATCAACCCGCCAAGCACAATAGTTGATTTGTTTGGAGCAGAAACATTTGTGCGGATGTAGCGCGTGTTGATTTCCGGCACCAAGTTCCCGCCAATAAGTCTGTTACTGCCCAGGGCGTCGATCTTCTGAAGAATATCAAGCGACACTTCTTTCTCAGAATTAATCAGCGGGACTACCTCAAGCTGAAGCGCAACCTTCTTGTATTCGATGCTCGTTTGCACTGAAGCCACATTGTTCACCACACCACCACTATTAACATTGCTGAGACTATTTACCGGCACTGGAATCTCCTGGCCCGAGGCGATGATAGCTTTCTTGTTGTTGCTTGTGAAGACTGTTGGTCGCGAAATGATTTTGAACTTACCAGTGGACTCAAGCAGATGGACTATGCTTGCGAAAGCGTCGCCCGCTGCCACATAAATATTGGTGCCGGCACCCACATTCCTGATGATTCGGCTGAAGTTGATCAGATTGTTTGGATCCATAATGCTGCCACCGGGTGAGCCAGTGGGGAGGGGAATGTTCGGATCGTTGGCGCCAAATACCCCGTTGTTGCGCGAGATGCCAACGAATCTGTTGTTGTACTTTGCAAAGTAATCGGCGCCGAATTCTTCGGTGTTGCTGAGCTGCAATTGCCCGACAACTGTGCTCAACGCCACTTGCGGCGCCTTCACGTCCATTTCGTCCAGAATCTTTTCCACCTTCACCACCACCTCACGATTTCCGAGGACGATGATGGAGTTGGCGCGCTGATCGGCGATGAGTTTCGAATTTCCGATCGTGACCGCTTTGGGCACGGTGTCCACAGGCTGCGTGGAGAGTTCTTCAGAAATGTTCAGTGTGCTTCCAGTGGACGCGCCCGACGTGCCCATCGTACCCCCCGTGCCCGTCAGGTCCTCACGACCACCGCTGCCATAGGCGGGAGTTGCAGGACTTGCAGTGCGGCGCTGGGGTGCAGGACTCGCGCCACTCGGCTCGCCAGTGGGCACTGCGCCGGCTCCCTCTGTGCCCGGCTCGGTCAGCGCCTGCACGAGCACGGGTAATACATCGCCGGCGGAAATGTATCGCAACGGCCGGGTGACCGGTTTTCCAAACTCAACGTTGGCGTCAAATTCGCGGATTAATCTACGAATAAAGGGCATATTGATCGGTCGCGTCACAACATGAATGCGG
>Ga0193719_10000057_pt1 | contig 32421 bp, 30 predicted proteins | sample U2a2metaG_FD_160103 | JGI IMG/M metagenome (GOLD analysis project Ga0193719, IMG submission 160103) | Soil microbial communities from a riparian zone of the East river system, Colorado, United States - U2a2 | ecosystem: Environmental > Terrestrial > Soil > Riparian zone | place: USA: East... | reverse complement strand
TTACATTCTCAGGTTCAGATACTAGTAAAATAGAGGTAAAACGTTTTCAATGCAGCTTAGACAATTCTGACTTTGCTGACTGTACCAGCCCACTCACATTCCCTAATTTAAGCGATGGTCCTCATACATTTAAGGTAAGGGCAGTAGATAATTCAGGAAATAATGATAACTCTCCAGAACTCTTTACTTGGAAAGTGGATACAACTTCACCATCTTCCAATATCAGCACTGCATTCGATGGCAAGAATGACACCGTAACCAATGGAGGTAATACTACATCTAGATCCATGATGTTTACATTTTCAGGTTCAGATGTAGGCGTAGGTGTGGAACACTTTGAATGTTCTCTTGATGGATCTTCATTTACAACATGCACGAGCCCAGTACAATTTAAGAGTCTATTGGATAGATCTCATAATTTGGAGGTACTGTCTGAAGATAAGGCAGGAAATAGAGGCTCATCACCGGCCTCATTCAACTGGACCATAGACACAGTACCCCCAACAACCTCCATAAACTCTGCTACAGATGGTAATAAAAGCGCCGTAACTAATAACGGTACTACCAAATCTACTTCCATGACATTTGCATTCTCTGGTAACGATACTGGTGGCATAGGTATAGATCACTTTGAGTGCAGCATTGATGACTCTGACTTTGTCACCTGTACCAGCCCATTTACATTACCTAACTTATTGAAAGATGGTGCTCATACATTTAGGGTGTTGTCTGAAGATAAGGCAGGAAATAGAGGCTCATCACCGGCCTCATTCAACTGGACCATAGACACAGTACCCCCAATAACCTCCATAAACTCTGCTACAGATGGTAATAAAAGCGCCGTAACTAATAACGGTACTACCAAATCCACTTCCATGACATTTGCATTCTCTGGTAACGATACTGGTGGCATAGGTATAGATCACTTTGAGTGCAGCACGGATAATTCAGACTTTGTCACCTGTACCAGCCCATTTACATTACCTAACTTATTGAAAGACGGTGCTCATACATTTAGGGTATTGTCTGAAGATAAGGCAGGAAATAGAGGCTCATCACCGGCCTCATTCAACTGGACCATAGACACAGTACCCCCAACTACTTCTATCACCTCTGCCATCGACGGCAATAGGAAAACTGTAACTACTGGTGGTAATACTACTTCCACATCCATGACCTTTGCCTTCTCAGGTACTGATAAGGGTACAGGCGTAAACCACTTTGAATGTTCACTTGATGGAGCATCATTTACAACATGTACCAGTCCAGTACAATTTAACAATCTATCAGATGGAGCTCATACATTGGAAGTAAGAGCTGAAGATATTGTTGCAAACCTAGATGCGTCCCCTGCATCCTTCGTCTGGACAATTGATACGATACCACCAACTACATCTATCAATTCTGTTGTTGACAGCAATAAGAACACCTTATCCAACGGTAGTAATACTCGCTCAAGCTCTATAACATTTACATTCTCAGGTTCAGATACTAGTAAAGTTAAAACAAGTAAAGTAGAGGTAAAACGTTTTCAATGCAGCTTAGACAAGTCTGACTTTGCTGACTGTACCAGCCCACTCACATTCCCTAATTTGTTAAGCAACGGTCCTCATACATTTAAGGTAAGGGCATTAGATAATTCAGGAAATAATGATAACTCTCCAGAACTCTTTACTTGGAATGTCGATGCGACGCCACCTGATACAACCATAAACTCTGCTAATGATGGTAACAACAAGACTGTGAGCAACGGTGGCAATGGTACATCTAGATCCATGACGTTTACCTTCACAGGTTCAGATGTAGGTGTAGGTGTGGACCACTTTGAATGTTCTCTTGATGGAGCATCGTTTGCATCCTGCGCCAGCCCTATCCAATTTAGTAATCTTGCAGATGGATCTCATACTTTGGAAGTAAGAGCTGAAGATAAGGCAGGAAATGAGGGTCCTACACCAACCGCATTCTTATGGAACATAAATACGACACCACCAAATACTACTATTAATTCAGTCACAGATGGCAAGAAAAATACAGTTACTAACAATAGCAATAGTAAATCCAATATAGTGACAATCGCGTTCTCAGCAATAGACGCTGTTGCTAATGTGGATCACTTTGAATGCAGTATAGATAACTCTGGCTTTGCTAACTGTACCAGCCCATTCAGAATCCCTAATTTATTAAGTGATGGTCCTCATACAATTAAGGTAAGGGCAGTAGATAATTCAGGACATGAAGATCCGTCACCAGCACTGTACGCCTGGACTGTAGACACTTCGGTACCAACTACAAATATTACTTCTGCGACAGATGGTAATAAAAACCCTATATCTGCTGATGGAGCTACACCATCTACAGCCATGATATTTACCTTCTCAGGTACTGATACAGGTGCAGGCTTGGACCACTTTGAATGTTCCATAGACGGAGCATCATTTACAACATGTGCCAGTCCTACCCAGTTTGATGACCTTGGAAGCGGTGCTCACAAATTGCTAGTTAGAGCTATTGACAATGTTGGAAACCAAGGAACAACTCCAGCATCATTCGGATGGAATGTCGATGCGACGCCACCTGATACAACTATAAACTCTTCTAATGACGGTAACAACAAGACTGTAACTAGTGGGGGTAATACTACATCTACATCCATGACCTTTGCCTTTTCGGGTTCGGATACAGGTATGGGCTTGGACCACTTTGAATGTTCCATAGACGGAGCATCATTTTCCACTTGTGATACGCCACTCCAGTTTACGGACCTATCAATTGGAGATCATTCCTTCGAAGTCAGAGCCGAAGATAAGGTCGGCAACAAAGGTCAGATGCCTACAGCATTCTTATGGACTATTACATCACCTCCTCCAGCGCCTACACCCCCACCGTCAACTCAAAACATTACAACACCCCCACCGTCAACTCAAAACATTACAACACCCCCACCGTCAATACCTCAAAACATTACAACACCCCCACCGTCAATACCTCAAAACATTACAACGAGTAGAACTATCGGAGGTAATGAAAATATTGTAACTAATGAAAGTACCAAAATACCAGCAACTGTACTGGCGCCGGATACCAAAGTAGATTCCGCCATTGATGGAGCTGGAAAGGTGGTGGCTAATGATGGAATCACATCATCCAAATCGATAGTTTTTGTTCTATCCGCTTCAATTGCTGGCATAGAAAATGGAGGCGCAGGTATTAACAGCTTTGAATGCTCAATAGACGGCTCGTCATTTTCCACCTGTACCAGCCCTGTCCAATTTAGCAGTCTTGCAGACGGAGCTCATATACTCGAGGCAAGATCATTAGATAACTCAGGTAATAAAGATCCGTCTCCTGCATCATTTACATGGACTGTAGACACAGTACCACCCGACACGATTATAAACACTGCTATCGATGGTAATAATCGTACCTTATCGGACGGTTCGGACACAGAATCTACTAACGTTACCATTACTTTCTCAGGTACCGATACTAGTGTAGAAGAAGGCGAGGAGGTTGGTATTAACCACTTTGAATGCTCAATAGACGGCTCGTCATTTTCCACCTGTACCAGCCCCGTGCAGTATGATAATCTAGGAAACGGTAAACATATCGTAGAAATCATGACAGTAGATAATTCAGGCAATAAGGACCCAACTCCTTCGTCATTTACATGGAATGTAAACACAGTTCGAGAGACTGGTAATATTGTAAATAATATCACAGGTGCTCCATCTCGCACCACGAGTCTTCAAGACACTGTGATAAACTCTACTACTGACGGTAGCAGCAATGTTATAAATAATGGGACTAGTACTGGCTCCAGTACAATTAGATTTGACTTTTCAACTATTAACGCAAAGGGAGTAGTTAACTTTGAATGTAGTATGGACAGTTCGGAATTTGTCACCTGTACCAGCCCATTTATTTTTCCTAATTTATCTGAAGGTAAACATGTTTTTATGGTGCGATTTGTAGATGTTAATGGTAACAAGGATGTATCACCCGCTGCTTTTGTTTGGGAAATAAATAGATAGCATTAATACTGTACTATTTTAGTTTTCATCATAGGCTTAATAAGTGAGAAATTCCGACGCACCAAATGAAATATTACGGTAACATCAAGCTTATTTGCAGTACTAGTTGAAAAAGTGGAATATGATTACTGTAAGGGTAATTAAATTAAATTAACTGTTTTCAGAGGGTGCACTGATAAATAATTTTTTATCTTGATGTTATATAAGTGTCATTTATATTATGACCTTGATTTATGGCTATATAAATTGCATCAAGCCTTGTAGTGCCGAATCAACGCTTGTCATGAGTAACGGGCCGGTGGTCTAGCTTGGTTAAGATACCGCCTTGACATGGCGGGGTTCGAGGGTTCAAATCCCTTCCGGCCCACCATATTTGAGCACAATTTTCAATGTTTGAAGAATTTATTGGAAGATTCTGATTATTGATCTGAGGATTAGTCATCAGATTCTGAGTATATTTACTCAGACTGCTATTTTCAAAAAATCCTTTTTCAACAAGTAATGGCATCTCTAATTCAGTAAATGTCTTTATTTTTTTCCTGATGTCACTCTTAATTCTATATTCATACGCCTTTGAGATTTTCACTTTGTTTACTAGCCATTCAATTTCAGTTCTTGTAAGTAATGCTGGTTTAGTATTGAACTCTGTCACTTTTTATTCCTCTTCAAATAAACGTGAGATTTTAGATTATAGTAGATGTCGCACACAAGGCAATGGTATCCTATCTTTCTCCACATAGATTTTTTCCCTTCTCTAATATAGGTGGAATTTATACCATTGTTACATAATTTGCACCTAACCATTATAAAAACAGTATACAGTTTTCTTATATTTATCTTTACCGTCAGGTTACGTTTTCCACAAGCAGTAAATTGGTCGAATCAGAAAGTTCTTAACGGAGTATTTATTCACGTAGGCAAACAAATAAAATGGAAATATACTCAAATTATTAGTTATTGGAGTTGCATCAATAGTAATTATTGCTATTATTGTAGTATATCGCTTTGCACAGGAACAATATGCTATACAACAGATAAAAGATCTGGAAAAGAAAATGGGAGAAGAATACGAAAGCAGTATAACACAGGAAAACTTTTACAATTGTTATAATAAAGATACAGAAGAGATAAAGAGAATTAAAGAAAAATAACGCTAGTGTTACTACTTAAAGAGATCTACAATTTGAAAGGAATCTATTATTTTCCTGACGTTTACATAATTGGTTTCAAATAGTTCTGGCGTAGCTTTATAATTAATTTGGTATAAAAGACCATCCTTTATGGCATCAACCTCGACCAAGACTGGGTCGTTATGTGTGATATATTGGTTGCCCGCGCTTATCTTATTTGTGCCATTTTGCTGTAAAGCCGTCTTGATTATTCCATTTGATTGACTGTATGCTTCAGGTAACGGAATCGACTGTTGGATTAAATAAAGCACAATAAACGAGAGTGCAAAGAAATATACCGAGATAGGAGGATACCATCTCAATTTGCCATTTAATTTATCAAATTACTATTTCAATATTTCGCAAAAAATGAATATAAGCAGTCTTTTTCAATATTGATGGTGCGAATAACTAACATCTGCTTCAAACCCTGAATCAAACACTTGAGTATAACTTCATATGAAAATAAACTTAAGTAAATCCTAACCTGGGATTACATTGATGAGTAATCGCGATAAAATAACTTTTGGTATTATGTTTTTTGCTGGCATACTAGTTTTATTTTTGATAAGTATTGTTTCATTAGTTAACGGCATCACTACAAATATTACGCTGACACAAGAAGAAAAAGTTCAAATCGAGAAAGAACCTGAATTGATGCTTAAAAGGTGCATTGACAGGATCCCATTGACAGGATCACTCTAAAATCGGATCCAGGTAGTTTGTGTGATTCTTCATATCAATATTTAATTGATAAATGTAGAAGACTCGACAATCTACCTTCATATTGTAATACTATGCTCCTTGATTACGGAATCAATCGTTTAGCCCAACGACAATGTATCTTAAATCCTCCGTTACCAAATGATACCAAAGGTGTAAAAAATTGTATTAAGTATATTGATTTCGACTCGACGTATTACCATTTGCCCCCTAAACTGATAATTACTGGCATCGATATAGAAGGTAATGAGAACAAGACATTAGAATTGGAACAAATTTTGAAGGGTCAGATAGATAATACCACAGATCGAAATAACAAGTCCGTAATAGTTAGAACAAACTTTACCATAGAAAATCCTGGTATCAACGGCATTCACGTAATAGGGATTTCATTTAATATTATTCAAAATGGAAATAAAATACTTTCTGACCGATCCAGTGGACTTGACCCGAAGTGTCTTACTAACTACATTGGATGCACAGAATATGAAATTGATGGCCTAACGAGTTATCCTATTCTTATCGAAAGTAAAGCACAATCAGGTAATATTTCCTTCAAGGATTCAAAATACTTAGTCAATGGGTATTTTGATTATAAATATGACGATTCTAACACAGTTGTTACTAAATCTTTCGCCACAAACTATCCTTAACCTATCCTTAATTAATTAAAGAATTATCATACATGTGAGATTAATTGATTAACAAATTGTCTAATTGAATTAGTCCTCTTCCTGTATTATTGGGGCTTTACTTCCTATATTAAACGATTTAATCATCTCTTCAACCACTGGAATGGAATTGCCAAAACTACTTGGATCGGCAAAGTATGCAAATGCAAAATAGGACTTTTTTTCAGGAACCAATGTCGCAATAAACATTGTTTTTGACGTTGATGATGAATAACCTAAGGCATTCTCGAAGAGACTTGGATTGTGGGTAGTTAAATAAATTGCTTTGAATGCTGGTTTTCCATCAAGAAGAGTAGTGCTATTTCTGTAGTAGGCAAGTAGTGTGTAATCGTCTCCTTTCTTGAAACTATTAAAGCGAGTGCCCCCTTTCTTCAATAAAAAGTGTTATAACTAAAACGGAGGGATTTTATCTGAAGATTTTCTAAATTTACGTTCGAGATTACTATTTTCAAGGAATTTATATGTCAATGTTTTAATTTGATTAAAATGGTTCTCGTCTTTTGTCTGCCATTTTGTTTGCTCTTGCCAGACGGAGATTATCCAGTTAAATTAGCAGAAAATGACATAGTCAGTTTTCATTTAGAAAAAGTTATTCCAAAAATCTTCGATGAGCGTTTGCCATATCGGGGTTTTCTAGACGGAGAATTGAAGAATATTTCAAAACTCTGGATAAAAGGAAAGCAGATAGACAAATCGGATTTGTCCAAAACAAAAGAATTCGGTGTAGTAACAAAATACATAGATTATAAAGGAAAAGAGATTGTTCCACAACTTGTTAAGAATGATGTAAATTTTCATGAAACTCCACTTGGATATATGGGAAGACAGGTTGTCGTTAATACGGAGGTTACTAAAGACAGTTATGGGCGGTTCAGATATACCAAGGTAATTTACACGTCTAAAAACGGGCAACATTTGAAGAAGGAATATGCTCGAGCCCTTAGCGCGCTGAATCAATTATTATACATCTACAGAGTAGAGACCTCGGATTACTGGATTACAAATTTGGCTGAAAATGACATACTAGTATACAAAGGTGTCAGTACGAAATCTCAGGCATACTCGATAAAAGGATTCTCCCGAATGAAAGATGATCACGATACGAAATTAGTAAACGAGATTAAGGAGGCACTATTGAACCCTAAACCGGAACATCCATTCATGACGCTAATACTTGATTCCAAAAAATCATCGTATGAGCAAAACTTTCATTTGAGTATTATCTACGCAATAACTGCTTTGGAATCCATAGTCAAACTTTATGTTTTATTTTATGCAAAAAAGGAGAAATTTGGTAACAAGGTAGAGAGAAAATTAATGTCGTTAAATCTTCATCTCTTGATAACTACTATATTGAAGATGACTGTTAAATCCGATCAATTTACTGATGAATTCATAGACAAAATTGTAAATTCGATAAGGCTCAGGAACAAGATTATTCATGAATCACAACTAAGTGTAAAGGAGCAAGATGCAAAAACCGCGATCAAGAATGTAACTACCATTGCCAGAATTTTGCTTGATGAGATGACGGAATATTGTGATACTGCTCAAACAACCGGGACGAATACGTTAAAATCTTAATCCTCGACTAAAAATTTTATAAAAGTTTTAGTCTACATTAAAGCGAGTGGTTCCACTCACATCAACAAAAAGTTTTGGAAGGAAAACGGAGGATGATTTTTTGACAATTAACGTAAGAATTCTTAAGTGTGAGTATACGGATGCACTATCGGGTTGAATTATACAGCAACAAACGAACAACTTGAAACACTGAAAATACATGCACAGAAGTTCAAAGAGTGGATAGAGACAGATGAAGGAAAGGCACGAATTCAAGTCGACACATGGGTTCCGCAAATACTTTGAAACAAAATGTCGTGTATGATACGTATCCCAGGTTCGTATAATTCAAAATACAGTAAAGATAACCTAGTAAAGATATTCCAGAAGTGGGATGGGTATAGACCTCCAATTAGTCTTCTTTTGGGTACTTTTCATGCATATATAATGGATCAAAAGATAAAAGAAATGAAATTACAAAAGAGATTAGAAAAAAGATATGGTTCTTCCGGTACAAGCGGAACGAACAAAATAAATTGGATAGAAATTCTTTTACAAATTGCTATAGATGATTATAGAAAAAATGCTATTGCACTAATTCTCGCTCCTTATCTTATCAATATCAAGAAAACATCTTACCAAGAATCTTTTGATTATAAAAGATTGGTTAACCAAATGTAATGCATCAACAGAATTAAATGATAACTTTGACAACAGGATCAAATATTCTCTAAATACCGCAGTAAGACAGCAAAGATTACCAATGAAATTTGATACTCTCAAGACTAAGAATCCTGATCTACATGCAAAACTGTCAACACTCATGTCAAAACATGATATACTTGATATAAAATGAGGTATAAAGAATTGTGCCACATTTCCACATTTTAAGATGTAGTTATTTGATACAAAATTGTCAAACTTAATTATTGATAGCAATTGGGCATTATTGGAGTTTTGAGGTGCATTTTCTTGTTTTGATCTACCCATTTTAAAATTGATCTACCCATTCAATTACCCATTTTAAAATTGATCTACCCATTCAATTACCCATTTTAAAATTGATCTACCCATTCAACTACCCATTTGCAATTTCAACTACCCATTTGCAATTTCAACTACCCATTCAACTACCCATTTGCAATTTCAACTACCCATTCAACTACCCATTTGCAATTTCAACTACCCATTCAACTACCCATTTGCAATTTCAACTACCCATTCAACTACCCATTTGCAAAAATAACTACCCATTGTACTACCCATTTGCAAAAATAACTACCCATTGATCTACCCATTGACTTAAAATGGGTAATTGAATGGGTAATTGATAGCTCAAATGGGTAATTGAAGTTTCTGTACAGTGTACGAAATGAGCGTGAATTGCTTGTAACATTTGACTACCCATAATCACCAAAACGTTGATTTACTGCCACGTAATACTTTGTGAATTTATTTAAAGATTAACGAAATGGGTAGTTAGAATACAACTGAATATTGTACGAGTCAGTTTGTGGACGTACTCCAACAAAACCTATTACCAATAGTTAATCCAAATAACTCTTTTTGCTGCCATATTTCATTTGTACATCCACTAACCAATCTATGTCAGTAGCTGACTTGGTCAATTTTGCAATATTTAATGCATCTCTAACATCTTTAGACTTCATACGGTTCCATACTGCGTGTCCAATTTTTTCTGCCAGATGTACGTCCAAATGATATCTTTTCTTAAGAAGTCGCCTAACAATTTCTATAAATTCTTCATATGTATATTCTTCCAAATGTAATTCCATGAATCTTGATCTTAGTGGTTCAGATAATCGTTCAACGTCATTGCTTGTAGCAAAAATCCATAATTTCATCTTTTTTTGCCTAGTTTTACCCTTCAATTTAGTTTCGGAGAGGATCCCAGTTTCCATAACATTGAGCAAGGTCGCTTGGTCATTTTTTTTCATCTTGTCAATTTCATCGATTAGCAGATATTTTGTATTGTTATTGAACAAGTGGTCCGTCATACCAGGACCAGAAGCACCAACTGCATCTATAAAATACGTGTCATCCAAACCTTCTAACATTTCTAAAAGAAAGACCGTCTTGGAAGAGGACGGTGGACCAGTTAAAAGTATGTTTACGGGTTCCTTTGATACTACGGATTTCAATAAAAGTTTCTTTATGTCTGAATAGCCAACTACATTAAAGAAGAATTTTTCTTCAGCGGTTAGTTTTTGTTCATGGCCACTAAACACTCCGTCAATTCTTTTAAATAAATTCTTGAACATTAACTCCGATTCAACATTATGTCACACTGAGATTATATTAAATTATATGGAAAAAGCTTCTATATCTTGACCAGAGTCAGGCAACTAATCTACTTTTCCAAGATGGAGTGCTGTATCTCAAATTCATACATATCCTGATAGCCACTAAGATCATGAATTTTATTCGGAATATTGAAACATTGTCAATTTCCCAAGTTCAGTCGAAGCACATTCAGATTATTGTAAAATGATGATCAATTGTCATGCATCTTTTTGGTCCCTATTGAATGACGATTAGTACACAATATTTCAGAATTGTATATTCTATACCAATAAATAGACAAATTTATAATCTGTCAATTTAAGTAATCAATACAAAAATTCAAAATATTTTTTTTCCTCCACTTAAAACATACAATGAGTTTAACACTCTCTCTTTATCAATTTTATTTCCAAGAACACCAAGCAATTTACTTGTCCAGAACCAGATTTCTTCTGATGTGGCATTCATTATATAATTAGATGTAGAATAAGCTAAACTCGTATCAGTTGCAGAACGAACTGCTGCAGAAGCTAGTCCTAACCTGTAAGCCTCATTTATTGCATTTAAATCCTGTAATGGAAATAAAGTTGTGTAAGAACTCTTGTTTCTAATCGTAGTGTATTTCTTTTCACAGTCTTCCACAAAGTTCCAAAGAATCAGTTCTCTATATGCAGGAACAGCTAAATATAAAATTGACAGAACCCGAATACCTGCAGGGTTCGAGTGCCATCGAATCTGCCATAAAATTCAGAGCTGTTGTAATTAAGCTATTGAATTTTTATGAAAAATGGGCCAAATTGACATTAATATCAATGTGATATCAATATTAAGCAATGATCTTTGTAAGAGAAATTAGAAATTCTAAATGAGACCCATCTGAAATTCCAGATTCATCCCTTCCGGTCCATCATAATTAGTACTTACCCAAGGATTCACATTGTAAACAATGGAAATCCCTTCCGGCCAAGCAAATGTTCCCTTCACCATGGCTCTTTTCCTGTCATCTTGACTGCCTCATTGAATTTCTTTGCTAATTTTCTAGCATTAAATATTTGCCAAATGAATAATACAATATATGCGACACTCATAAGGAGCACAATTCCAATTGCCCCTATTCCAGCCGAATCATTTACAGTTGCAGGGTTAGTTTGTTCTAAACTTGCAAGAAAGCCCACTGAGACTATCGTAATAACGATCACCGCGTAGAGTATCAGACCCAAAATTAATATTCCGATTCCTTTTCCAACTTTTCCTACGTATATGTGACCTATCCCTGGTAAACCAAATATTCCTCCGATGAATGCTATTAGGGCTGCTGTTCCGGGACTTTTGTACGGTAACTGTTCTACAACTGATGGTGTCGACTCTTTATGCTTGGGATGTTCATGAAGGGCCGTATGACATTTAGGACATACTTCTATGTCCTCATCAATATCTAATTTCTCACCGCAATTACTACAAAAATTTGGCCCTGCACTCAATTATGAATATTAGTTTTGTGATATTAATAAATAAAACTGTCTTTTTACTCAGATTTGATAGACGACATATCAATAGAGAAGCGATACTTTATATCGGACTTGAGCAATCTATCGTAAGCCTCGTTAACCTTCTGGATTGGAATAACTTCAACATCTGCAGTAATGTTGTGTTTGCCACAAAAGTCGAGCATTTCCTGCGTTTCGGCGAGACCTCCTATTAGCGAGCCAGAGATGCTGCGACGCTGGAACAAAAGTCCAAATGCAGATAAGGCGTGAGGCTTGGCTGGCGCACCGACAAGGGTCATGTTTCCATCACGGCGGAGAAGTTGGACGTAGGCGTTGATGTCATGTTCGGCAGAAACGGTATCGAGTATAAAGTCAAAACTGCGAGCGTGTTTCTTCATCTGGTCGGAATCGCGTGAAACGATAATTTCGTCAGCGCCAAGGCGAACGGCATCATCCTTCTTGTTCTGCGAAGTAGTAAAGACAACGACATAAGCCCCAAGCGCATGAGCAAACTTCACCGCCATGTGTCCAAGTCCACCAAGACCAACTACCCCGACTTTCTTACCATTAGTAACGCCCCAATGTCGCATGGGCGAGTATGTCGTGATACCGGCGCAGAGGAGAGGCGCTACTCCAGCAAGACTGAGGTTAGAAGGAACGTGGAGCACAAAAAGTTCTTTAACCACTATGCTGTCGGAGTATCCCCCATAGGTAACGCCTCCTAAGTAGGGGTCAGGAGAGTTATAGGTTAGAGTCAAGTTGGGACAGAACTGTTCAAGACCAGTTTGACAATCAGGACATGACCCGTCGGAGTCAACTAGGCAGCCGACTGCAGCGAGGTCGCCTGGCTTGAACTTGGTGACTGCAGTGCCGACCTTTGTGACTCTACCAACTATCTCGTGGCCCGGAATGCAGGGATACACGGTAGGCATAACGCTCCATTCATTACGAACTTGGTGGAGGTCAGAGTGACAGATACCACAAAAAAGAATTTCGATCTGAACGTCGTGGTCGTCCGGATGCCGCCGCGGGATCACTGTTGGAGCAAGCGGCGAGGTAGAACCTGTAGCAGAATAAGCCTTGGCGCTGTATTGACCGCGTGATTCAGAGGTATATTGTGTCGTCGACATAATATTTTCCGTGGAATATAACAAAATTATTGTATTTAAGGATTAGAAAATAAACATTATGGAATAACACGAAAGAAATTATTCTGACGTTTCTAACAACTTGTTTCGCGAACTAACCGGTAGATGACTCCGTTGATAAAACAAGAAGTAGTTGTTTATAATTTAGACGTCATCCCATCCACGATATTCTATTTCATATTCCTGCAATGCTTCGTCTCCGTCATCAGGAGATTTGAAGCCTTCTAATCTGTATAAAACTTATATTTTTACATTGAGATTCAATTAGGATGGTAACGATTCAAAAGATAGTATTTAGAATCCGGACGGCCGATATTGAAGATGCAGGAACAGACGGGGAGGTATACGTTGGTTTTTGTGGCAGAGAGTTCCACGTAGGCACATCATATGAAGATTTTGAGCGCGGTGCGGAACGGAGTTACTCGGCGGGTATGAGTGCAGTAGAAGGCGAAGTAAACGTAAACAATCCCACATTGAATAATCCTGAGCCTTTCCTCCGCTAGATTCAGAAGATATTAGCCTTTACCCTGTCTATGTTCGCTTCGAACCTGTGGGTAGATATGATAACTGGTGTCTACAATATATTTCTGTAAGTGCAGCAGGTGTTAAATACTAAGCACTTGAACCAGAAGATGATACTACGATCTACACATTTTTGGGATACAAATCTGGTAAGTGCCTTTATTTACATCCTGCACGAAACCGCGGAGGGCCAGGGTAAAATCAAATTATTTCAGCTATCATAAGGAAGCGTGTTGAAAATGATGCCTAAATTTAGAAATTCTTATTGCGACCCATCTGAAAAATCAGACTAGTCCCTTCCGTTTTACTATATGACAGGAGAACCATTTTACCGAAAGAAACTCAAAAGGGATATGCAGTTAGAAATGTTATGCACGTTCGTAAAAGATCAGTGATATTATTGCTGATACCGGCTCTCTTCTGAATGTGGAGGAATAATCGATAATACGAGGAAGTCATCTCATTGGAACTTTTCGCAGTTACATAACCTACAGGATGTGTCAAGTGGATCTCCTGATGACTTCGGGTGTAGTGGTGAATAATGTTCATTGTTTCTATGACCACAATTTGGATTTGAACAGTGTGTATCATTAGGAGTTTCTATACTAATTTTGTCATCAGATGCCAATCCTTTATCTCTTAATGCACGTATCGCCATGTTTACAAAGTCATTTGCGTCATGTTTTAAATCATTTATTTCATAGGTATTATCTTGTATCATTTTGTCACCAAATCTTTTCACAACATCCCTAATTTGTGACGATATGTTATACTTCATTTCTGATGTTCCTATATTACCTATAAATTTTAATTCATCATCAGCAGATTTATAAATTACAGATCTTATCACTGAATCTCTTGATGTGATTATAGCAGCCTGATATAGTCCTATAAATAGTAAATAACTTGCGACACTCGCAAATGAGATACTGACAAGTCCGAATGGAGGATAGGGCAGCAAAATCAAATTTGTTATCTGACTAGAAAGAAACAATAAACATATACCAATGCCAGAAATTTGAACAAAGTGTCTCAATAAATTATCTGAAATTCTTCTTGAGATTATCCAAAATGTGATTCCAAAAACCAGGGAGCCGATCACGGTAGTAGTCACATCAAAAAGTGATAAGAATCTAAAAAATGATACTGGAGTTAGTATGTGTCCATCCACAAGAATATTAGACAACCAAGATTGGTAAAATTGAAATTTACTAAGGAAATATATAGTTGGAATGATCACAAGAAACCAGATTCTTATCTTCCCAATATTCGAAGCGTATGGCTTGAGTATCAAAATTGAACTTAACAAAATTAATACAAACTCAATTGTTGACGATATTATGTAGGCTGTCTTTAATCCAGATAATTTAAACATCATGTTATTCATAGATGGTATTAAAGGATCCATGATTTGAAATACATTAAGAAATGCAAGATAAGAAAAGATGACCACCAAAATAGAATTTACAATAATGGCCGCTGTTGAGATAGTAAACAACAGTATGGCATTATTTTTACTGGCCTGATACCATAATAGAAAGCGAATAAATAGTAAAGAAATGAAAAAAATTGAAAGCAAACCTGAAAAAATCATAGTATATTTAATAAACTCTGTATAATACGATTCTGAAATACTAATCTGTATGAATACAACAAGAATTAAGCAGATTATAAAAGACTGCACTGCAGTAGCTATATGCTTTATTGTAGTATCGCTTAAAATAAAAAATCCGAAATTGATCTTATTTTTTACAAAAGTGGTTCTGAAATAAATAAATTGTGCTATGATTGAAACTATAACTATAATAGCGAACATTCCTAATATGAAATCTGATGTTCTATTAGTAATACTGTAGAGAGGAAGTTTTACCATCAGGACATCTAAGCATAGAAAAAAAATGATAATAGCGGTCAAAATAAAAAATTGATTCTTTTTTATTAAGGTGTTAGATCTACTTGTACTCATGCTACCGCATTCTTAATTCATAGGTTGTATTGCTTACATTTCTCTATTTCGTATTTAAGCACTAGCAAAAAGAGATTAATAAGAGCTTGAGAATGAAGAGTTGCATTGCAAAGTCTTTTTGTGGCACTGTCTTTAACTGCTTTATTTATTATAGTACTAGGATTAGGAAATAGTTATGGTAGTAGCGATGATAAATTGAGATTCGAAGTAGATTCGTCTCCATACAATACAACATATAAGGATTGGGCTGCAAAATGGTGGCAATGGTATATTTCCGTTCCCAAAACTCAAAGTCCTAACAATCTAGATTATCCAAACCATATTCAAAATCAAACTTGTTCTGTTCTGCAAGATCCATCTTCACCCTTATTCTTCCTTTTCACCCCTTATGTGGAAGAAAAAATGGCGGATAGAACATGCGAGGTTCCTCAAGGGAAGGCAATTATGATTCCTATCGTGTCAGGTGAAATGGACACTGGAGATCCAACTTTAACCGAAAATTCTACTAAAGGCTTGATCGATACTGCAACCTCAGGGAATAATAATGCACTAATTGCTGTTACCCTAGATGGGACTAAATTGGATTTTAATCATGATCAAAAATACAGGGTTATAACAAATCCGTTTAGTATTAATTTACCGGAACATAATATTTGGGAAGAAAAAGAAAAACCAGGGAAGTACACGGGGGTGGCAGAAGGCTATTATCTATTTCTCAAACCTTTGGCAATTGGAAACCATACATTATACTACGAAGCAGGCACTGGTGAACCAAATCCAAACCAATACGCACAGTCCGTAACCTACCATCTTAACGTAAAATAAAAGAGACGTTGAAAGGCGAATAGAAGTTAAGAATAAACGTTATCGCATTTGTGTATAAGATAAAAAGTAACTGAAACTAGAAATTCTAATTACGACCCATCTGAAAATCCAGATTCATCCCTTCCGGGTCTACCAAAACAGCTCAATTGAGGGATGCTAGTTCTGGTCTAAGGATTCATTTTGTAAACAAATACACTCAACATTATTGTGGTGGCCTGTAAGATGAATAAACTTATTTGAATCCTACTCTGAGTTAACATGCATTGGTCGAACTCACACAGGAAATTCTAGACGAATATCTACTATATGCATATGATTCGGTGAAGTATAAAAAAAAGGTAAATTCAATATCAGATATGTTTGGCTTAACAAAAAAAAATAGACTTAAAACAGATTATTCTCCTGTATACGTCGTTGGAAAATTTCAGACCGCTCCTATCGTAACCTTCGGAATAAATCCCGGTTATTCTTCAAGGAATAGTCCTATAGAAGAAAACGAAGCAGGCAAATCGTGGCAACAGTATCAAAGTCTCTATCTCAATTTTTTTCAATACTTTTCCTACAATAAATTTGAATCACCATACTATACTGCATTATGGTATCTCCTTTCTGGACTGACAGGAACCACATATCCCAAAAAAAGGAAATGGGCATTATTTGATCAATATCTCTGCAACTTGGTACTAATACCTTACCATTCAGAGGGTACTGTATTGCCCGCCACACTCAAAGAGCAGCAAGTCGAATACCTGAAGAATCGTCATAGTAATAATATTAAGTTCATTAAGCAATTCAAACCTAAATTGCTGATTTTTAATGGCAAGATATGGAAGACCCTGTTGATCAACTATAATCTAACTGAACAGTATGTTAAGGTTCCAACAACGAATCAATTCAATATGCATTTTTTTGAACTAGATGGTATTCCATCAGTCCTTTTTGATCGGTTCTTCCAAAGACACTTCCGGGGAATCACGAATGATGATAGAATGTTTACGATACCAAAACTAATTCACGATAGATTTAAGAATTTAAGGGTAAATCTATCCGCAGTTGAACAATAAAACCTTGGAATATTCATAACCCTAGTATTGAATCTAAAATTTCGTTCATTACGCAAGATTAGAATTAGACGAGAGGTAGTTACACAAGAAGATGAACGATATAGAACAAGATCTTGAAGAATTTGCGAATTATATCCTAGAAGAATTAAAGCAATCACAAGGAGAAGTTAATAATTGGGAGGAAATATTAAGGAAATGGAAATTGATTGAAAAAAAGAAAGATCTAGACGCAAGAAAAGAATTAAAATAATCAAAGCTAAAAGATCTTATAACTTCAAAACCCACAATGTTTATGTTGAGAAAATCCTATTGGATTTGTTCAGTGACAGTTCAGGAGTAATGGAACCTAGATATTCTAAGTACGACCCATCTGAAAATCCAGATTCATCCCTTCAGGGCATTATGAAGTAGATTTTAAAAAATAATGTAATTTTGCAATATTATTATCTCCTTATTGATAACTAGCAGATAGTTTGTAATGATCTATTTCAGAAATCGGAATACTTGCAGATGTCAGTATTAGTTCAAAGGGAGCCTTATCTCCCGCGCTTATGCCCGAAGGATCAGTATATGTAAAATCTGTTGCTACTACTTGGTTATTACTACCGTAATATGTGGAGGTAATTTTTACCAATTGAATCGGGTTCGGAGTATTATTTTGAACCTCGCCTACAACATGTAAGAATCCTGATTTATCAACGTATGACTTGTGGTTCAGTATTTTAAGTTCGCTGAGATTACCACCAGATGTTTCGGGCTCTCCACTCTGATCTATAGTATTCATGTTTGTAAACGAAGGAACTTTCGGTAGCGTTGAGTTAATTGGTAAAAATTCTATTGAATCGAAGACTTTTTTAACTTTGGGGTAGAGATTAGTTCCATATTCTGGGTGTACTTCGAACAAATAAAATGTATTATTTACTTTCGTTACTATCCCAAAACTTCTCGTTGGTTTGTCGTCAGATGCGTTTGTAGATAGATATACGTATTGCCTTGCTGGGTAGTTGGCTCCTATAGTCGTTTCGTTATTACTTATCAAAGTAAATTTATCAAAATGCGATTGGACACCATTAAGTTCCCAAGACAAGTATTCGGTTAAACTTTGGCATTTGCAACTTTGATTAATATTGGGGCTATCTACAGGCATCGCTCCTATCAAAAATTTTCCTCCAGGTAGGTTAGCAGTGATATAACAAGGACATGCCTCGTCCCTTGATATCGGTGCAAGCCAGTTAGAGGGGTATGATAGTTTAATTCCTGCGTATGGGTTTACATACTCAGTAAAATCTTGATTACCAGTTGTGACAGGAGAATTTTGACCTAAAGATAATTGTGGAGTATTTATGAAAAGAATAATTAGGGAGAATGCAATCAAGGATTTCTCCAGGAACGTTGGAATTATCAAAAATTGAAGGGGATGTATCATATTTTCTTGTATCCTCTTGTTATTGACTCCTAATTATTAAATGCGATATCTTGTCAATTTTGTTACTACAAAGTTTATTTAGTCAACCTGCATCAGTATTTTTATCGGCAGTCTCTTTCAGTCGCAGTTCGTAAATAACTTCTTGTACCAGTTCTCTCACATTCTCCTCCCCTCGATAATCGTCCCTACTTTCCTCAAGTATAGAGGGACGTTTTAATATTGACTTCAAACTTTTTTCCAGTTCTTTTTCCATTTGTACTTTTCCTATTGTTTGTAAGAGAGCCAATTGTTTCTCTGCGCTTTGAAAAAATTCCCTTCTCAATTTCTTATCCTGGGATGCGAGTCTTGCAGACGCAAATAGACCGATAAATAAGGAATATGATCCAAGTGGCATTAACATTATTGTCAGGACGCCATAGGGAGGGTAAGCCGCGTATAATAACGAATTTATTTCTATGGACGAAAAAATAACCGCTATGCCTATTGCCGCAATTTTTAGTGAATTCTGAAGATTTGGTTGTTTAATTTTTGTTGCTGCTGTTAGGAAAACAATGGAGAATAATACACCACCAACCTGCTTCGTGGCACTAAAAAGTATTATGTAGATTACACTAAAGATTACTGGAGATCCGGACAACATTGCTTCAGAAAAGTTAGCAAAGTATGTTTCAAAAGGGAACAAAAAATATATCAAGGGTATCGTAATAATAACCCAAAATCTAGTTCTACCAATTTTGTTGCGATATTGTCTTAATAAAGCAACAGTTGCTATCCAAACTAGGACGAATGAGAATAAGTACAACGCGTCAAGTGCAACACCAAAGGAGAGAGCCAAATCTGAAACAGAGGAATTAACCAAAGTGCTATGAAGAGACTTTGCTTTAACCCACTCAGAGTTATACGTAAACTGAACGTTAACGTATACCGTAGACACGACCAAGTAGATACATACAATTGAAAAAGAAATGGCATATGCTATAATCATGACATTCTTACTTGATCTGAACCACCCTACTAGCAGCAGAACAAGTAGAAGTAGGAACAATATCGATGGGACAAAGGAAGTAAAAAGAATCAAAAGTGTTAAATTGCTATTATACATGTTTACGAAAGCCATTTGAACTATCTCTACTGCTAAAAAGGCGATGACCATAAATTGACTCGCTATTGCAGTAAATCGCACAAGATTTTGGGCTTTCCTCTGCTTGTAATTGGACGAAAAGTGATAACTTTCAATAACCTTCAACAACACAATGGCAATTATAGAAAAAGTTATCGAAAATATTGTGAAGATCCCGACCTTTGAGGGTAAGGGTAACTCTTTGTTAGTATATGCGTAAAAGTTGATAACGTTGGAATCAATTACAATAATGGCACTTATTGCCAAAATGAAGAACAGTACCCGTTTATTGGTAAGTTTGAACGACAAATGACCGACCATTATCCAAGACAAGTAAAAAGTAATCCATTTATTTTTATTTCTCCATTGAATAGTATATAAAAAATAATGTCGACCGTAGAAAAAATACATATGTAACCAATTTATTCTAAATTATGTAACCAAGGAAATGAAATCAAAGAATGTATTAGTTACGCTGTCTATTTTGTTATTTTCAGTCACGGTGACGGTTCCAATTGCTTATGCTGTCGATGTGTTTCAAAAGGATGAACTGCCATTTGGTAAGCCGTACGAGGAGTGGGTTCAAGATTGGTGGAGGTGGACTGCTGCCATTCCCGGTGATCCGGAAACAACTTTTGCTGGCGTAAAGGAAAATGGATGTCTGATTAATAAGGAAGGGCCTGTTGCTATGCTAATGGATCCAGCGATAGGAGGTAAACATCACCAGAAGTGTGAAATATCGTCCAATCAAGGAATCCTTATTTCAGGATGGAGCGGTGTGTGTGATGGTAGCGTCAAGGGATATGAAAACAAGTCATTCAAGGAACTATCACAATGTGCTAGAGAACTTGACTTGGGAAAAGTAACGGTTAATGCCTGGGTTGACAACAAACCAATCGCACAGGTGAAAGCAGAAGATCTTAAGACAACTAATCTTATCAACGCGACTGAACTGTCCACCAAGGGATTTAATATTACAACGCCAGAGAACTCTAATTTAGCAGTGGATTATCCAGGTACTCATCTGGGAGCTGCTCATGGTTGGTACATCTTTTTAAAACCGCTACCTGTAGGTGAGCATACTGTTCGTTATGTCAACGACGTGAGGGAAACCACACTAGGTGCAGGAAATACGAATAATGCCGATATTACCTATACATTGAACGTTAAATAGAAAGTTTTGGAGCCTTTTTGAAGGCATCTATTTTTATTCAATATTGTAACCCTTTAATGACAGTCTTAATGCATCCAGTAAATCATCCTAACTAGTTTGTTCTTTATCAAGTGAATATTCATTGGCTTCTGCCGTTCTTAATGATATGATAAGTATTTGATTATGTGTTGGAATTAACAAGTCTGCTTACGCATTGGTGCTAGCAGATTTAAGAATGTCTAGTTTAAACAGGATTGACTTGATATAAAAGATAAAAGATTTGAATCCCATTCTAAGAACGATACTAATAACAGGATTCGACATTGATGATAGGTTGTTTATAGAATACGGAAAATGGGGAATAATAAATGCGTTGCTACAGAAGCCCATACGTTTGAATAGTTTGCATGAACAAGTGAATAGTCAGTTACAGACTTATAATTTACAGAAACAAATGTCATTTGATAAAAATGAATGTCCTTAATTTAACTAGTTTATTGTAAATAACCCGTTATCGTATTTCAAGAATAATCTAATTACAGTTCCCTTTATTCAAGTGTCACTAGGTCGGATGAGCCTTCCAGTGTTTATTTATGTTTTATATTACGCCACCAAAAGGAGGTATCGGTGGATCTATTCTTCATAGCGCTTGGGAAATAATGGATTTAGATACAATGTTTAGGAACCCTTAGGAACATGAATTAAGAGAAATAACGATATTTGACGGAGCACTTTAGAGTTTGGATAGAAAATTACTACTCCGCTTCATAAATTCTTATAACATTCTACTCAAGGCTTTTTATAGTATGTAGTACAGAAAAATTAATAGAAATGATCTTAAGGATGAGATGGGAGGTTTAACCTTCCGGTGTCTGCAAATAATAGAATTGTTAGTATCGTAGACGACGACCCAAGTATCACTATTTTTTTCCAAGAGGCTCTACGAAGTATTCCAGGAATTACAATATTTACTTTTACAGATCCTATTTTGGCACTTGAGCATTTTGAAGTTAATGGTTATGCTTATGTGGCGGTAATTTCTGATTTCAAAATGCCTGGCTTGAATGGCATAGAATTATTAAAAAAGATAAAGGATTCGAATAGGTTTGTGAGAACTATACTAATGACTGCATTTGAAATAGATAATAATTTATTTCAAGAATATACTAAAAAGCGAATCATAAATGGGTACCTTCAGAAGCCAATAGGTTTACACGATCTTGTTAAAGAGGTAAATACCCAGTTGGATTCTTACGAACTCCAAAAAAAATATCCTTCCTAATGAGCGGAATCGTATAATATTTCTACAATTTTGCCACAGTACTCATCTAAGGATTCACATTGCAAACAATGGAAATCCCTTCCGGCCCATACCTTTATCAGTGCTTTTAAGTGGGTTTCGTAATTAATATGGTGAGCACGGCTTTGAGAAAAACTAAGATGATAGAAGAGTCTGAACTTGACCCTTGGAAATTCTTTCTAAATGCGATGAGGTCTCCTATGACGAGAGATAGATATCAGACCAGAGTAGCAAAGTTTTTTGATTTTATCGGAATACCCGGCAAAACTTTAGAATGCAAAACTTGAAAGTTGAAACAGAAGGGATTGAATAGTAATAATTCTTACATACAGCGTGTTTATTAATATAAAACCCCAAGTGTAACTGATGGCTTCGAATCCCTTGTCAGTCTCAAAGAAATTAGAGAACAAAGTAGCCGTCATAACCGGAGCGACCAGCGGTATGGCGCTTGCTACCGCTAAATTATTCGTCGAGGAAGGTGCATACGTCTTCATCACCGGCCGCAGCCAAGAAAGGCTCGACAAAGCAGTCAAAGAAATCAGCAAGAACATCACCGGAGTCCAAGGCGATGCTGGGAATCTCGCTGACCTCGATCGGCTGTTCGAGACGGTCAAAAAGGAGAAAGGTCGTATCGACGTCCTATTTGCTAGCGCAGGTGTTGGCGAGCTTAGCAAGCCCCTCGGCTCCATTTCAGAGAAAGGTTTCGACGATACGTTCAAAGTCAACGTTCGTGGGACCTTGTTTACTGTGCAAAAGGCTCTGCCGCTCATTAAGGACGGCGGGTCAATCATTCTGAATAGTTCTATTGCCGGAGTGAAAGGATTTCCGGGCACTACCGTCTACAGCGCCAGCAAAGCAGCTGTCCGTTCTTTCGCCCGAACTTGGACCGCCGAGCTCAAAGGAAGGATTAGGGTAAATGTTATCAGTCCAGGTCCGATAGATACGGCGATATTCGACGGCGTTCCTCAAGAAATGAAGGACGGCTTCGCTTCTATAGTACCAATGGGTCGAATGGGTAAGCCGGGTGAGATCGCATCTGTTGCGCTGTTTCTGGCATCAGATGATTCTATCTTCGTTACAGGCATCGAGCTATTCGTCGACGGCGGCGCAGCGCAGGTCTAATCGACACTTAGTTACCAAAACAAGTATTAGAAACTTCATTATAACCTACTGCCTGTAAGTCCTTTTAGTACGTGCATAGTTCCATATCGGAACAGAGGGCCCACAAAATAGAAACTGGTTGAACCGATGGAACGAGGAAATATATGATAATTGAAACAAACAGACTAGTGTGAAATTCCACGCTGTTCCCACCGAACCCGGACCTACTAATTTCAATATCAAGAAAATGAAAACCTTAATCCTTGCTTATCTCTCTGATAGTCAGAACCTACTTTTAGAACCGATATCGTCACGCATCCCTTCCGTCGCAATGCAGAATTGATGATAACCATTAATAACGAGTTCAAATTTAGATGTAGATTCACATTGTAATACAATTACAATTAACCTAGATCCTCGAAAAAATAACCATAATTTAAACTCAAAGAAATCAAGAAAATGTAGACCTACGAAAAATAAATCCTCAACCAGACTTGGAGAGTAGATTCAGTATGGATTCGAAACGAAAAAAGAGAGACCAAAATATACCTCATGGCGTTAAATGTTTTTAACTGTTTTTTAGGATCAAAAATGATTCACAAATCACTGCATCTAAAATAAGATACTAAAATCTAGTAATACGATACTTTTTAAATTTTATTGCGAATCTCCCTTATATCATATAGTGAAAATCCCTTGAATCTTTATAAGGAACACCTTCCTTACTTTTACTGGTGTAATTATCACATTATTGATAAAAGTTTTATTTCCTATTAATGTTATCATTTTGATTTGCATTGCTCCAATTTCAGTCTATGGTCAAGTAACGCCAAATAATGGTACAATTCCACTTGATAATGCAAATACTTCGGCCAAGGTTGTTCCGAATATTTCAAAAATCTCTGCTGTACCTGCTACTAGTAATGCATCTATAGTTAATGCGACTACAGTAGTTAGTTCAGTATTTGAAACAAATCTACCAATATTCTTCCTAGCCGTGATCGCTGCAGCTATGGTTATTCCCTTAAGCATTGACATGGTTCTGGCGTACATAAAAAAACCCAAACAAGACACCGATAAAGAAAATGGTGCTCCAGCCGGCATGCCGGGGTTGTACAGAACACTAATGGCATTTGGTATCATACTTTTAGTAGGTACAATTATCTTTTATGTTCTTGCGTTGACTACTTTAAATATTAATAATCCAACGAACCCTGTTTTACAGTCCTTAGTCGATATATTAAAGAACCTTTCTACGATACTTGGCACAGCGTTAGCAACGGTAATTGCTTTCTATTTTGGTATGAGGGGGGCTGAATCGGCCGCAGAAAAAGCTGAAACTAGAGCAAGAGGACATGCAACAGATAAAACGCAGCCAACAGTAGTCGGTACCACGCCAGCTGATGGAGAAAAAGGAGTCGCAGTTACTTCACCTGTTACAGCTACATTTGGTGAGCCAATGCTCACTTCAAGTATCAACAAAAATACATTTACAGTAAAGAAAGATGATACTACTATTAGCATTGATGGCACAGTAACTCTGGGCTCTGATGGTAAAACTTCTATCTTTGACCCCACAAATGACTTCGATTCAGCTACAAAATATATAGCTACAATTAGTACAGAAGCAAAAGATCTGGCAGGTATTGCATTGCCCTCACCAAAATCATGGTCATTTACTACGTTGTGAAACACATTCGGTCTCAAGAGTCTTTTGTCATTGACGACTGTTTTTAAAGCATCAAGCTTTTAGTGTCACAATATAAGAACAACATTAGAATAATGAATCGCTAATTGTACATCGTCTTAGCTCTGATAGCAAATTACATCCGTCCTAACTGTTCTGTTTGATATTTGATGTAATGCTTGAATCATCTTATTAGTGGAAAAAGGAGAAAAAGTTTAAAATGAGCTATTGTCTATGATTACAGAAGGAACCTACTTTTAGCACTGATATCGGCACGCATCCCTTCCGGCCCACTTGAATATGCATATTTAATTCTTCCACGGAGTACTTTGATTGGGAAAGTGACTAGTCACAGTTATAATAAAGCAATTTATCGAAATACGTAATATTATCTACCGCCTTATCATTAACGTGACAAATAATGGTAATATTTTTGGCCAAGCAATATACGTAATTTCCAGAAATCCTATACTTTTCTTAATGCCTTTAATAGGACTCCTTATATCCGTCACGACAGAGGCTATTTTTGTTATAGGTCTCAATAATAACAATAATCCAAATTATTTTCCCTTTATCAATTTATTCATCCTAGGTTTATTTTTTATAGGGTTCGCAATTACGTATGTTCAACTGGTGATCACAAGAAGTATAATACTAAAAAAAAGACTCAGAATCAAGGATCCCAATCATATAGAAATTTTAGTCCTTTTCATAATTTATTTAATTTACATGTTAATTGTAGTACAGATGGGAGGTTATGAAGGTGATATCCGCAAGAGTTATGTGATAGATTCGGACCGATTTTCTCTGTACACAGTAAAGCTAAAAAGTTATTCTGATATTATCGCCATAGTCCCAGCGGCTATTGTTATCATTCTATTTTCTTCAATATTTTCTATCTTCTTTAATTCGTGGATGGTCCTGTCCATGTGTAGGTATCATAGGATGAAAATAAATGACTTTTATTACTCTTTAAAAGATTTTATTGATATCATAACTAAGAGGGAAGAAGTCAAAAGGCATAGAATGGGATCGTTATTTCTCTTAACATTAATAGTTTCAGTTATCGGATTTATAGTTACGAATATAGCAATTCTACCAATCGCAAACATCTTAAATCTATATCTCATTCAATATGTAATTGTAAATATAATAGGAACGCTTTATTCTCCATTCTTTTTTATATGCCTGTTCCTTATTCTCTTACCAAGACTGCATGCATAATAATTGTCCTTAAAAGTTACATCCCAGTAAATGTTAAGATTGACTCCTGCTTGGTTATGTAAACGAGGTATTTGCATTATTGCATTATTATTTTACGTTGGACTATTAGATTTAGAAACATTAGCAATATAGCTGTGAATGTCAAATTTTAACAATATCTGTTATCAAATTTACCAGAAATAGGACCGTTTTATCTCATAAATCCTATTAACGAATCTAGATTCATCTTTGAACTCGGAAGAAGTAAGTCTTTCAATCTAGAACCTAATTATTTTTGCCTATTAACTCATAAACATATTTAACATGTTCATAAGTTTTCAATTTCTTATCTTCTGGTATTTTTATTTTTTTAGTTCTAAATGTATTGTTAGTTATCTTTCTTAATGCATTATTCAACTCTTTCGAAATGATAATTTGATCATTATCAGCAAATCCCTCAAGTCTACTACAGAAATTAACATCATCTCCAATAGCAGTAATCTGACTTCGAAGAGGAGAATACCAATATCCAAATAGAACTTGACCAATATGCATAGCACATTTCAAATTTATATTGGTAGTAGGCTTGTAATCATAATGAGAATATAAAATTTTCATATGTTTTTCCTTAATTCTTATGAAATTTGCCTTTAACTCTAAAGCAGCATCCATTGCTTTTAAATGAACTATATCAAATTTATCATCTTGGTAACCGAAATAAGCAAAAATTCCATCACCAATGAATTTATCCAATATTCCTTTATTTTTTTTTATTACCCTTGTTCCTTCACTATAATAATCTCTTAATAAGTATTCTAGTTCATGAAATATAAGACCTTGTTTTTTCATTCGTTTTTTCATTAATGCTTTTAATTCTTTAACTAAGCCAGAAAATTTACTTATATCCCAAAATACAATAATGAATTTATTGATGTTGATTCCATCTAACTTTAATTCTTTAATATGTTTGTAAATGAATGGATCAAAATACATACTTAGTTGTTCCTTAGAATAAGGATCATTATCTGTAATATTCTGATTAGCCATATATTTACACCAATTATCTATTTCCGTCAAGATAGATTGACAGGTTGGGAATCTTGATATTATATCTCTTATGAAGATATCTTAATCTTTGAGTATTGTTCATATTCTTATGGTCTTCAGTAAAAATAGTAATACTATTAACTTCTCTTCTATGGATTTTACATACATAATCAATTCGTTCATAACTATAGTTAAACATGATTTCTCCCACTTCTCCAGAGTTTAGATAAAGTCTTTCATCTAATACTTCAATATTTGTTGGATCAGGATCAATTTTAATGAAGTAGAGATCGTGAGATTCATTATCCGTATTAATCCATGTAATGGTATCTCCTTTTTGAATTTTGACGGTTTGCGGGATATAATTTCTAATAGATTCATTACGTAGAAATTGTGGAATGATTATTTGATGTTTCATTACTATTATGTAATTATATCAAATAGGATATATTAATAAGTAAATTATTATTACGAGTTGGTTATTTTCTATAAAGATAGGTTCTTAAGAGGACGATATTAATACAAATTATAATCAAAATTGAAACAAATTCTCTATTTTCTTGATCAAACTGGAACAAAGAAAGTCTATATTCGTGGTAACTACATTAATAGGAAGTTCGCCTAATTGAAGACTTTACAGTATGTCAAGCCCTTTAGTGCCAATCCAAAGAAAAAAAGTAAATTCTGTATCACGTGTGCGAAAGTAGCGACACAAATAGCATGCTTTGAGGTTGGAGACAATGTTACAGTCATTGAAAGATACTGCGATACTTGTATTAGTAATATTAAATAGAGCTTTTACTTCTTAATTTTAGTCATGATAAAAGTATGCATCTTGACTGTAAAACATACTATGGTTTGAGCAAAAGGAAATTTGAATATCTGGTGTCGCTCTTCAATATGATCATTAATAACATTATTGATAGCAACAATTATTCAACAAATTGGAACATCAGATTAGAACTAAATCTTGATGTGCATGTGTCAAGAATGTATTGTTAGTGTATTCTTAAACTGTCTACTGCGTCCATAATAACTTGAGTAGCGTGTACTCCAAAATTTGCTTTACAATAGTTTTCATTTGTCAGCTTTGAATCAAGCCTATTTGACCTTATCAAATGTGAAACCCTATTTACTGCAGCAAGATAATTCGGGGAAGATATCCAAGTCAGTATGATTGTGCATTTATCGCAAACTCCAACCTTAACATTGGTCCCATATATTTCCCCACAAAAAACGCATTTGTTATATACTATTGAATTACTAGTCCTAGGAGCATTAATACCAAAATGAACTTTATTAAAGCATTCAATACATAAGGGTTGATTATACGTAGAACATGAGTGGTATTCTTCATGTTTACTACATTTTTGACACACTGTCATTGCTTAGAAGCACCATGCGCAAGACATCATCAAGTAACGATTATTCTCATGATTTATTATATTCATTATCTACTAGTATCGTTAGGTAATCTCTCCTATATCTAGTTACTTAAATAACTGCAGGTGTGACAAATGTTTAATTATTATCTCCGACATGGACCGGAAGGGATGAAACTGGTTTTTCAGATGGGTCTGATTCAGAATTTCTAATTTCTCATATTGGGTAAAGCAGAATTAAAAGCCTATGTCCAATTCTATAGGGTTCCTAGTAAATATTAAAAATTTATCACCGGTCGCTATAAATACATTAACATGAGTTCAGATGTTTGTAAGTTCATTACCTCTCTGTGCAGAATTTGATGTTCTACCCGATGCTTTATCAAAAAACGCTCGCAACTTCCCTACAGATATAGCGATTCTTAAGAATAAAATAAAGGAGGACGAATCTAGGATAGTCGGTTCTATTATAACGAAACTTCCAAACCTATTATTAGATTATAATGAACCTTGTTCAGTATTACGTAGGATACTTCCATGAGAAAGTGATGTGGCGGAGAAGGATCAAAAAGTAAAAATCCTAATTTCTTACATATTTAGTTCCCATAAGGTCTTTCTTAAATTAATTAATATTCTAATTTATTACTCTAGTTATAATATCAATTTACTAAAAACATTTTAATCCTCAAAAAGCTGAACGACTAAGTTTGATTTGAGTTCTTATAGCAAAGATCCATATGTTCTGTTATGCTGGATACATAATGAATACCAAATTATTGAACGTGGTAAGAGCTTAATTTGACTTTATCTAAAATTATATCTCTAAAACCAGTTCAGAAATTAAGGTTTGAAAATATCATCTAATGATCACAACTTATACTGTGGGTAACTTTATCCTGCCAAAAAATAATTTTTTATAAAATGAAATTATGGTAACGTTATTCTTGAATTTTTCGAAGCTTATATTCTATTAGTTGTGTTTTTTAGTTCATTTATGAATTCCTCGAGCTTCTTCATAGTTTCGGGATGCAAATGATGTTCTATACCTTCTGCATCATTATTCGCGGTTTCCTCGTCTACCCCAATTATCTTGAAGAACTCAGCTAAAAGACCGTGTCTGTTACGAATATTACGAGCAATTCGGATCCCTTCATTGGTTAGTCTAATGCCTCTGTATTTTTCATACTTTAGATAGCCAGTTTCATCGAGTTTCTGCATCATTTTGGTCACGCTAGGAGAACTTACATTAAGATAATTTGAAATGTCTACGGTTGTAGCATATCCCTTCTGTTGTACCAGTTCATAAATTACTTCCAGATAATCCTCCATTCTGTCCGTCCGATCCTCTTTCTTTACAGTATTTGCATCGCGAATAGCCACTAGTCTATGTTCCTTGTCTGGTCCTGTCATGAGTTTATTTATCATAGGGATCCACTCTTACTTTCCATTTTACTGCTATTAAATCTTTGAAAATCATCTTTAAACCAACAGTCCTGTAAGATACATTATTAACATCCCAAATGCAAAGCCAATGATAATCCAATGATTATTTAGTAATCCTCGACTCCCGTTTGTGTGATACATCCAGGAGCCAATCGAGTAAACTACCTGGAATATTGCGCCTGCACCTATCGAAAGAAAAATTACAGTTGTGATAGGAGAGTACAAAAATCCTCCTATCCACGCTCCAATAATTGTAGGGCCTCCTGCTATCAAACCCATAATCATTAACTTTGTCACAGGAATCCTTCGACTTTTAGCCATAGGCGCTACAATGGCTAAACCCTCTGTGGTATTATGCAATGTGAATCCTAAAATTAAAAATGAGCTTAAAGCTACTTCTCCTAACAAGACTGCTGCGCCAATGGCCAGGCCCTCTCCGAAATTATGTAATCCGATACCAATTGCAATCATCATAGATATGGCAATAGGCCTTATCAATAATTGTTGTTGGGATGACGTAGAAGAGGATCTGATATCACTTAGTGGCGAATCAGGCTCTGAATGGCTTGAATATCCAGTCTTATATTCAATCTCAGGCTTGGAACGCTTTGAGGCACGTTGAATCAATCTCTGTGATACATACAGGAGTGTTATTAAAGAAACAATTGCTACCATGATAATCAGAATCTGTGCATTAAAGGCAGACGCAAGAGTATTGACTGCTATGTCGTTACTCTCAATTAGAGCATCTATACCAAGAAAAACTAACAATCCTGCAGTAAGGCTAAGGAAAAAGTTGTACTTATTAGGACTTAACCTTCTAATGAATGGATACCATATAAGACCCATCATCACAGGAATAACGCCTACATATGTACCAATGATAGCAAATGTTGAAGCCTGCCCAACAGTTGGACGCGGCGCTGGAGCTGCAGAGCTAACCGTTTTCTCAAATCTAGTTCCGTCGTCTGTAGTTATTCCTATCTTATAAGGCTCACCAATGTTCCATACAAATGGGATTATTACTTTTGCATCTGCCAGCCTAGTTAATATTCGACTTGGCTCTATTGCTGCAGGATGTATTCTGTCATTCACATCAGCTTGTGCAATGGTAGTATTTGAAGGTCCCGTGTTCCTTACAAAGGCTACTATACCGCGATCTGAAAACTCAACTTTCTCAATAGAAATTTCAGGAAGCGGTTTGACAGAGCTTTGAAATAATATTCCGGGAGAATTTAATAGCAATATTATCATTGCTCCAATAACTATAATTGGGACAACTCCAAATAGTATAGTCCTCTTAGAAATTCTGTAAGTATTACGAATGTTACTTTCCTCTCTTTCCATCATTTCAAGCCTCCTGTTGGCACAATATTAGTTGCGTTACTAAAATTAGATTTAGAATAACTTATGTTATTTCTTATTGAGGTAACGTTTAGATTTTGATTAACAGACTTACTTGTATTATCTTTTACAAGAAATAGCCCTGTCCATCCTTTCTCTGCAAACTCAGTCTTGTGAGCATGAAACATATACTTTCCCGGGTATTTATAGCTAAATTCCAATATGCCGCGTTCTGCCTGATTCATAGTAACGATATCAGTATATTCATCCGGTACCAATTTCGTCCCGGTTTTATAGAAATTAAACAAATTGGCGTGTAAATGGAAGTTGTTGAGAGGATCAAATTCGAGCATATTTACTAGATAAATTCGAATTAGCCTATTTTTTTCAATTTGAATAGGATGATGCATGTAATAGAATGGAATTCCGTTAACAGTATAGAAGTTATTTTCAGTATCGAAATCAGTGTCGTAACCGTTCATTAACATTACCATCTCGTCAGCTTGTGGTCTACCTTGTTTGGGATCGACAATGTATACCCCATAAAGACCATGGGTTATGTGTTCTTCGAGAGGCTGCATATGACAATGGTATAGGAATAGTCCAAATGGTTCAGCCGTAAACTCGTAAGTGAATCTGCCCCCTGGTGCAATTCCTTCAAATACCCCATCCATTTCTGAAGGGTGTATGCCATGAAAGTGGATTGAATGGAATTTAGTAC
>Ga0193719_10000056_pt1 | contig 33240 bp, 41 predicted proteins | sample U2a2metaG_FD_160103 | JGI IMG/M metagenome (GOLD analysis project Ga0193719, IMG submission 160103) | Soil microbial communities from a riparian zone of the East river system, Colorado, United States - U2a2 | ecosystem: Environmental > Terrestrial > Soil > Riparian zone | place: USA: East... | reverse complement strand
AGAGCCATTGAATCCGGAATAGTGACAGTTAACAATGTAGTCGTATCAGATCCTAGAGTTCCTTTCGGCGGTATTAAGAATAGCGGATTTGGTAGAGAGTTGTCAAGATATGGGATGTTAGAATTTGTGAATGTAAAATCAATCAGATTCTATGATCAATTAATCCACAACCATCATGTAGAATAATGTCAAACAAAGGAACTTCAAATTCTACGAGGATTTAATACAGAGTTAGTTGTCTGGATTTTCAACTATATATGGTTGAATCCATTTTATCATATCTGCCCCTGATCTCTGCTACAATAGTATCTGGTCTGCTTGTACTAGCCTTGTTTAATTTTTCAATGATTAGGAAAAATATGCAGAACCAGAGTGAACAACAAATATCTAATTTGAAAACGCAAACCGAGTAGCAGATATATTCAAGGATAATAGATGCAAGACTCGAGCTTGAAAAGACAGAAGAATTCACAAGAATGGCAAATGAAAGTACTGTCTTTAAGGAACGTTTTGCTCTGGTCGATAAACCGTCGGACTACTATACGATAGTAGCGTTTCTGGATTTGTTTGAGTATGTGTTCCGTTTAAATGAGATACAGATGATGGACGAAATGGTATGGAAACGCTGGAAAGTTCTTATTGAAACAATAATGATGATACCAAAGTTTAGGATCATTTGGACCAAAACAAAAGAGTCACATCCAGATAAGAAATTTAGAGTTTATTGATTCATTATTCATTCAAAAATAAAAGGATATGAATGGAGATCAAAAATTTTTTAATTTTACGTTCCAACATACGTCGATACTAGTTACCATAAATGAATCTGAGTGGGTCGGCCTGAGATAATAGTCGTAATAGTAGCTTGGGCGCAGATGTTAAAAAATAAACTTTACAAAAATCATAAAGAATATTTTTCTTAGAGGAAACATCCAAAACTAATAGCTAATCCATTTTTCTTAATAGGGAACGGACTCGACCTATTTTTTTCTCTTTATTCGGTTTAATAGGTTAAGCTTTCTAGCAAGGAGTAACATTGAACTTTTTACTATGCGTTGGAAAACACATTGACTAAATAATCTTGCTGGCTTTAGACATGTTTATATGTTACGAAACCATAGTAATTATAATGTCAAATGATCTAAATGAGTTAATTGCAAGGAAGGATAAGCTAGAAGGTGAACTCAACCACGAATTATCAGCTGATTATAATGAGTTGATGAAAAAGGTGAGTAAAAGTTTTCGCGATATGCATGAGAATTCAGTGCAATATTATAAGCAAAACGCTAATGAAGAGCTTGATAAAATGGAAGAAAACATACGATCAGGCAATAAATTGAGTGCTATTAACGAGAAGTTACTGGCAGACACATACTTGTCCCTGGCTACAACCATTTAATTTTTTACCAATCACACTATTATTCCTTCAAGCGTACATAATAATCAAATATGAAAATGATAACATGGTGTTATAACTGCAGAGAGGAAATATGCTTTGGCAACAATACTAGAAATAGAAATGGTGTAGCAATTCCAGTCGATGAATATGGTAATCTTCACAATTGCAGACATAAAAATCCAAAAACTAGATTCCACGGTCAAAAATGTTTTAGATGCGGACAAGGCATACACTTCGATGAAAATTACAGGTCAATTTCGAGAAAGTATATTCCACTAAATTGGGATTCGGGCAAACCTCATGATTGTAAGGAGGGCGGATCTAGAGAAGAGATAGGATATACTTTCCCAATATAGTTCGAGGTCACCTAATGAAAAAGAAGTTTACTCGGCATTGTTATTAACTCACTCTACTCCTTCAAATTTATTACTGTAATTTGACTATCTCATCCCATGTTCCAGTTACTGAGAGCATATAGTATTTACTATGATCTCCAGATTCTAAATGTATGATATCTCCGGTTGTAATTTGAATTTGAAATAATCTGTTTAAGAATTGCAGGAAACTAGGTCCTGCTACTATGCTCTTGGCTTGCTTCTCGAGTGGTTTATTGTAGTACTTTTCTAGTGTATCAGTTAGTCCCAAACTACTAAGTTCTTCAACTAGTTCGGACAAGTCTTTAAACTTCGTATTCCTTTTGTAGACCATAAGTTTTGCCATGGTAAAATGTCTTCGTTTCCTGTATGATACGTTGTACAATATAACATTTCCTCGTTTGCGCATGCTACTCTGTATATAGTGGAGTTACGCTTGATTAAGTACATCATCTTCTTAAATTACGATACGTAGTTGAGTAATAGCGTTAATAACACTTATTAAAGAATGTGTAATAGAAAATGTAAACAATTGTATATCTTATGTCCTACATGTGGAAAGGATTTCAACAACTTGCTTAGCGGTGTAAGGTATATAAGTACAGTAAAGGGAGTTCTAGAATTTTGTTCAGATGGATGTTGCAGAGACTACCTTAAGAAAAATGTATAGTTCTTCTCCCATGTTAGATTTTATTTTAATATTGGTTACGTTGTCCACCTATCATGTATAACAGGTAGAAGAAATCTCTAATAAACAGGATGAGAATCAAGATCATCAAGCAGTAACACTTCCGAGAAAATTAACGGAAATTATCATGTTAATCATATTTGGAGATCGAATAGAAACATGAAGATAGATAACCATTAATTGCTGTAAATGCTAAATGTACCTACTGGATAAATCCGCAAACTGCCTTCAACAGAAACTTGAATCAGCAACGGATAATAAGATCACCTAATCATTGAAGGGTCCAAATGAATTTAGAAAGCGACTCGAGAGCCATGAGTAAAATGGTACAAAGCCTAATAAAAATACAAGAGGATATATTGAAAATTCCCGATTTGTCAAGCAAACAAGAGAATGATATAAAGAAGCTCCAAGAGGAGTTGAATATTTTAAGTTTCCAAACCGATGAAGTGAAAATTAAGCTGGCATTAATAGATATGATGAACAGATTGAATTAAGAAATCAATCTTTAAATCCTATTTGCTATACTTGTTAAGAATCGTATTAATTCAAAAATTTAACATTATCTGACTTCTATTAGATCTTCCTTAATTCCTTTTGTAATGAGAAAGTCCTTAGCTGCACTTCTATGATCACCTTGCAATATGACAAATCCATTTTTATAAGTACCTCCAGCTCCGAGTTTGATTTTCAATTCTTTAGTGATTGAAGCAACATCAGTCATACTATCAAGGCCTTTTATGACTGTTGTTGGTTTCTTAAATTTCCTAAATTCTTTCGCGATGACCACCCTGGCTTTCTCTCTATCCAATTCCTGTAGAAAACCGTCAATAGAGCCTGTATCGTAATAACCTTCTGACACTAACAATGATATGGTATTTACGTTAAAGAAGGTTTTGATCATAACCGGAAAAAATAATGACAGTTCTCATTTTTAGATAAAGAGATTTATTTATATCATTAATTGAAATTATTATCAGACAAACATTCCATTGGCAATCTCTATACTGACTAGTAAAATAAAATTTATAAATTATATGTGTGTTTTATAACTATAAGTAGGAAGCGCCGTGGGTATCTTAACTTGCAAACTAATGACGTGGTCGACTTGCTGACCGTTGGAGTAATAGATCCATTGGTGCACCTTTTTGTAGAGCCATCGATACTTTAGACCCATCTGAAAAATCAGACTAGTCCCTCCGGGCCCGAGTATTTATTAAGTGCTGATTTACTTGAGAATGAATAGCAGTAAATGAGTCACAATTATTACCCTTCCAAGTCACTCATTTTTTTCTTTTCAAGCTTTTCGACATAGACATAGACATTGAGGACTACTAGCGTGTTGATTTCCTTAAAGAGAACGCTGTGATGTAACTGTCCCAAGTATATTCTTTGTATTAGATCAGGCAGAAGTTTACGGCCAGCCTGCGCTGTGCACGAGGAACAACCAAAACTATATCCATATTCTTGATAGCCAAATGAATAATCAACCAGCGGGCTGGAAGAGCTCAACGACGTTGCCAGATGGATCCTCGACAAGGATCTGGGCTCCGCCTGGACCTCTGACGATGTCGTTGCGAAAGCGCACCCCTCTCTCATGCAGGCGATCCACTTCGGCCTCGATATCGGCTACAACTAAGTGGATCCGGTTCCAGCCGCCCGGCTCGGGTTTTCGACCGTCTGGCATGGGCTGCCCGGCTGAGCTAGTCGGCCCGCTGAGCAAAAGGCGCAAGTCTCCTCGGACGACATCGGCGAAGGCCGGTGCTTTGTTTGAAAGGAGAGTGAATCCAAGATGCGTTGTGTAGAACGCAACGGCATCATCAACATCATTTACCATATAGCGAACATTAACCTGAGTCATTCAAGGACGAGGTTAGGAGGCCCGCATTAAAAAATTTTATCTTTAGATGAGCGGACGAGTACCCAACTCTGGGAAGAACTTTCTTGCCTCAAACCTGCTTGCTAGGTCACCGGATAAATGCGTCAAATGGTAATCGCGCTTCTTGACATTCAATTCTTAGGCGGGCCCGGTAGAACTTGAACAGCGTTATTATTTGTTGTGTCTAGTATTACTCCCCGTCTGATCGCATATTGCAACAAAATCGAAAACTAATTATTCAATAGGAAATCTCATGCTAGAAACTCTATGATACCGTCCACTATGAATTTGATACTTGCAAGAATGATAACTATCAGGACCATCTTTCTGAATTTTTCTTGATCGATTTTGGTTACTATCTTTTTTCCAACATAAGATCCTGCTACAGCGGCTGCAAATAAAGGTGGGATAATGTAGTAGTATTGCTCAGATAGAAATCCTGCCGAGATGTAAGAGGGGATTCTACTGGCATCAGTCCCAAGAGCTATAACGGCTGCCGTAGCAATGTATCTTTCTTTCTCCAATTTCAGTCCAGTTAGAAATGCAGTCCTCAATGCCCCACCCGTCCCTATGATGCCAGTTATAAAGCCTGAGATTCCACCACCTAGAACCAAAGTTCTTTGATTTGCAGGGAAAGCGAGCTTCGGATTAAGAAGGAAAGTAACTGAGATAGCTATAAGAAACATCCCTAATATGAATTCAAGAAGAGTTTGTGAGAGGTAACCCACCATGGTAGCACCAATTAAGCTAAGAACAAAACTAGGTATACCAAATAGCAGTAAAATATTTTTTTCCAACCCATGTCTGAAAAATGCAATTCTACTTATGTTTCCAAAAAAGTGAAATATTGCTACCAAGACCAAAGCTGTCTGGAAATCAAAGAGATAGGATGCTAGTGGAAGGTAAATCGTTGATGACCCAAAGCCTGCCATTGTCCCTACAATTTCTGAAAAGAAGCCAATTATTATGAATGCGATGTCAGCAGCTTCCACGTTACCATTGAAACACTTAAACCTAAATTAAGTATTAGATTCCATTAACTTGATTGTAGTAGTAGAATTTATTCGTAGGAGTATGAAAAAAATAAATATTATGCGACAGGACTCTACTACTTGCAGTGTCCGAATCCCACCGAACCCGGAGTAAAGATCTAAGTTTTCCTATTAACATTGTTTAATGCTCAAAAAAAATTGGGCATAAAATTTGTGTCAAAAATGATTCACAAACCACAAAGCCATTAACTTTAGACTACTATTTGATTGGATACTTAAATATGATATTTGTTAATTTCGGGTTATCAATTATTGGAAAGACATTTAGAAAGGATTGGTTGATGGGCACGAGTAACAATATCAATGTTATATTGAAGATGGCTGAGGAATTAGCTTGTAATTCAATTCATGGCTGTCGTATTTAATAATATGTACGTGTTAGTTGATAGGTAATGATAAAATATAACCAAAATACAAAATTTTCGGTTTCATTATTTTCGTACCGAGTAGTTTGCGTATATAACTACAATCGGTGAAAAATATACTAGATATATATTATGATGTTCAAAGTACTGTATGCCTAAGACAGGCAAAAGAAAAAAAATAAAGGTGGATACCGCACTATCTGCCAGGACAAAAAAGCAAATTGATACATTGCCAGAACATGCTAAACATATTTTCAAGAAAGTGCATGCTAGCGCAGTGAGACAGTATCAAAACCCTGCAAAAAGACGTGGAGGTAAACGTCAGAGTGCTGAAGAAGTTGCACATAAAGCAGCATGGAGCGCCGTTAAGCAGAAGTACAAGAAGCAAGGCGACGAATGGGTAATGGGTAAGTAACGAGAACGAGAACTGATCCTTCATATGCTCTTAGTTAAATGTAAGGATTGTGGAAAGACAATACCAGCAGGTTAACAACAAGATAGGGGATCATTTGAAGCAACAAATTTTACTGAACAACTAGAAAAATGTCCGAATTGTGGTAACGTAAGACCGTATTTTAAGGTAAATTATTTCTTTAAATAAAGTCGTAAGATTAGTTAAATATTAGTTAAATATAGACAATCGATGTCAAAACGAAAGATCTGTAAGAGGTGCAAAACTGAATATCAAGAAGATACTGGTTATCCTGTTTGTGATTATTGTTTAAGCCTCTTAGATAATTGGGAATGAAATACTCATTAGATAAAGGGCAAACAAGTTGTGATGAATTTTATATACTCTGAGGATCAGTTTGAAGCGATACAACATTAAATAATAACCTTATAATCGGTGCATCTTTTCATTTTGAGAATCAAAGTTTTTTGCAGGAGACCTTTATAACTAATGTTGATCTTAACTTTTTTGATGATATTAGTCAACAGAATAAACAACATGTCAGTTCCACTTTTGGTCACAGCGTTCTCTTTAATCATGGTAATCTTTTTTTGCAGTCAAAATAACTTAGTGTCTGCAACATCGGTTAATGTCGTAGAAACTTACGATCAGTGGGGCAGGTATTTTTTCATACAAGATGATTCAAAGAATACAGAGGACGATTCAAAGAATACTCAGGATAATCCAAAGAGCAAATTGGATACACCTTCTTCAGTATTCGATAAAAAATCTGAGAGTACAAATCAAAGTTCAAGTGGTTCATCGGATGAACTCGTCACCAGTGAATCATTAAGTAATGACACGGTACAAGACAATCTTAATCAGACCACTAGTGAATTACCAGAATCTCAATCAGAAGAAAATGCTAATCAGAGTGTAGAAAGTCAGAACCAGGTTCAAGACAATCTTAATCAGACCACTAGTGAATTACCCGGACCTCAATCAGAAGAAAACGTTACTAAGGGTAGAGAAAGTCAGAACCAGGTTCAAAACAATCAAGAAATAAACGTCAATACCACGCAAAAGAACAAAGTCGAAACAGAACAAAGATTGGAATTAATTATTTCAGAAGAAGAAGGTGAAAAGCCTATTCCGTTAGAGGAGCAAAGAAAGATAGAATCTCAGGATGAAATTGTCATGAAACAGCATAAGTCCCTTTCGGGTCCAAATTGTAGAACTGGGAACGTTCTTAGTGGTGCTTCAAACGAAGGAGATCTTAAAGTTTTAAGTGAATGTCAAGAAGCAATCGGTATAGTAAAGCATACCAAAAAAATGGATGATGGTGATTACAAGTTTTTCCTCGACGTAGATAAAAAATATGACTTTCTTGTCAACGATAAGAATAATCAAAAAACTGATGGATTTTTGGTGGTGGAAATAGTACCAAAGGACCAGGACATTACGGATATATCGCTTCCAAAAACTGGAGATCAGGTACATGTCTGGGGAGCGTGGGTAACCGATAAACCAAAAGGTTGGCATGAAATCCATCCAGCTTGGAAGGTAGGCAATGAATAGGGGCAGATTGAGACAGCATGATCCGGTCACCCTCTCTAGTGTGAAATTCCTCATGGTTCCGACCCCCTCGGACCAACGTGTTAATATTTTGTAGAAGTTTGTAGCGATTTCTAAGAATGGATTAACAATGTTAATTGATGCATATATGCTACATACCTCCTTGTATTCAGTATGGCATTTGAAAATGTCCTTCTGATAGTAATATTCATTGGCGTTGTACTTTTTGGTACGAAAAAACTTCCAGAACTTGCAAGAGCTCTTGGGAAAGCTCAATCAGAATTTGAAAAAGGCAAAAGAGAGTCTACTCGCGAAGCATCTACGGAGGTTAACAACAGTATGTTGAAACAAAATGAACTCACTTCAGAACCTAGGACTGATAATGGCATAACATAGTTTGAAGGTGCTCGACGACTTAATAAGTACTTTTAACTAGTCTTCTAAAAGGTTGATCGGTCCGCATTGTTCTGTCCAAATTGCGGTTTTTGTTACTGGTGTAGAGATTTTAGGTGCTTTCATCATATATAACAACTGACATTTTTCCTTATGCAGGTGATGTGATCAGGTTTTTCTAAGGTATACGCATATATGGTAACCTCACTTATGTTGGATGGAAGTCAACATGATGACTAATCTATAATTTCAAATTTCTATATCAATAAATAAATTATCAGGCTTAATACAGGTGAGTAGTCTATCTTGTATCATCTATAAGAAACACTTTCAACTCATAGAGAATTGAATCATCGTACCTATCCACCGTACCTATCCACGATCTGCTTGACTCCCATGAGCGTTCAAAGACGCCATAGAAGCCGTATCGATGAGCTTGTTAGCCATCTCGATTGAGGTCTCATTATCGTGGAGTGCCACGTTTGATGGCTGTTTGGTGACGATGCTAGTGGTATTTCTAGGTGTGTTCGTTAATGTTGGGTCAGCATTCAGTGAATCGAATAAAGCTGCGTCGATGATCTTATTAGCCAACTCGATTGACGTTGCGTTATGGTGAAGTGCTACATTTGATGGCTGCTTGGAGACGATGCTAGTGGTATTTTTAGGTGACTCCGCTACCACCTCTATTGCAGTGGGATTTGGAATTGCTTTTACCATGGTTGGCGCTGTAGCTTTAATTGTAGCATTTGGAATTGCTTTTACCATAGTCATTTTTGCTGTTGTAAATTCTTTTATGTCCAGGTCTTTGCTCGTTTCGTCAAATCTAAGATTTCTCATAGTCAACACCCGAAAATTATTATCGTGCAAATATTTCATCTCTTTCTCAAACAAATCTAGATCAGTGTTGTAATCTACTACTCCACTGTCGCCTGCTCTGTGATATATTATTATAGGTATTGCATTGATCACTCCGTCTTTATTATATTTGCTTTGACTGTTCACGACTTTAACGAATCTATCAAATAATTCTTCGTCAGTATATGAATTTACTAATCTCGACAAGTCGTGACTCCAGCCTCTAATGGAGTACCTGTTAGCATAAGTAAGACCACCTTTTTTGCTGGTTTGTAGACAGTCGTCTTGATTTGATTTTCTTTCAACCCCTCACACCGTAAAAATGTAATGGGACTACTGGCAGTCCTAGCCAAGTCATAGTATTTTGCTATTATATTGATGACATTCTTATCACTAGAACCCTCATTAAAGGGGTAAGCAAAAGTTGTCGCATTTATTCCATGATCTTCAAAACATTTTTTCGATTGAGCTACCTCAAATGACACACCTTTCTTTGATAATTTCTCAAGATGCGCATGATTCATGCTATGTGATCCGATATCATGTCCTTCTTTGTATAATGTTTCTATATCTTTCCAACTCATGTATCCTTTTTTATTGTCCAGATAATTACATACAGCATAGAATGTAGCCTTGAATCCATACTTGTCAAGTATTGGTTTGGCTTGGGTATATTGACTCTTACGACCGTCATCAAAATTTAGAATAACTACCTTGTCGCCTGTTACACTTTCGGGCGCAGGTTGTGCATGTATTTCATTAAAGTCAAATTGTTGAATGCCAAGAGGTAACAGAAGGATAACTAAGGTTGATAGCACACAGACTTTTACTCCAACAAAATTTAGTTTCTGATTGTCTATCAACAACAATCAGATATTCAAGAAACCTTGACGGATTATATATAGGTAAGCTTTATACAAGGTGCTAAGCAACCCAACAAGTGAATAGAGCTTCATTTTTCACGATGGCTATGACTATAAACCCACAATAATAGTTCTTTACCAGTCGATGACTAATATTGAAAGTGCCAACGAAGACAAGATATCAGCGTTTCGTGTGGCCATGCTTGGTATTGTCGGCGGATTGTGGAAGAAAAAACATGTCTATACAGTTATTCAGTATAAAGATAAAATAAGGAGAAAAAGTCGTTGTTCTAGATTTTGGTAAGCAAATAGATAAGGATCAGCCTCTAATATACCATGGCAGCCTGATGTTGGAGGTCCTGGTGAAGGAACTAACATTCCTCATTAGCCTTAAAGTAAAGTGGGGAGGTCTTTTTTACATAACTTTATTGTCTTAAATGATAACTCATTAAGCTCATGTAAATAAATACTACAATTAAATCTTTGAAATTGAACTGTTGAATAGTAACGTAAATTCATATATAAGGCATATCTTTATTAACCTAGTATATTGAATAAATTGTCGTCATACGTTAACATTATCTCTTCTGTTCGAGCTTAAGACATTGAAATTGATCTCATCGGTAGGTTCTTAAGAGCAAGATAATAATACTAATTATGAACAACAAAGAAATGAATCGTTTGCTTATATCGTCATACCAACAAAAGTGGCAATTGCACTCTAGGATGTTCACTTAATTGAAAACCTTACAGTTTGTGACCTCCTTTATTCCTCGGCCAAGGCAAAAGAGTAAATTCTGCGTGCAGTGTTCGAATGTGGCGACACAGATAGCATGCTTTGAGGTTGGAGACAATGTTACACTCATAGAAAAATACTGCAATGTTTGTATTAGCAATATTAGAGAGCTTTAATTCTTTATTCCAATTTTAACAAAAATGTAACATGAGCTCTAACATGTCCAGTTTTAAGATGAGGAATTTTGAATATTATATTACCAACTTGTCATTTCTCAAAACACATATCAGTGCACGTTTAGGATATCAATACTGAAATTAATCTAAAAATGCCTACAATAGATGAGCATATAATTCGATGTAGTGAATGTGGAGGAGACCTAATAGTTAAAGATACTGTAAATAACGGCGTAGCTTTCCTTAGCCATCTAAATTTAGACCATGGAATTACTTACCTGCCTCAACGTAGGAGTATGACTAAAAGCAAAGGTAGAGTTAATGGTAGACAAGAATTACAAGAAGATATTGTTTAATTTTCAGAATGTTTCAGGTCCGGACCAGTCCATATAATCATCAGGTGAATAATCGTTTTTATGTCCCCTTGAACACACATGTGAAGTTCTAGAATTAGGATTTAATTTGGAACCTTTTTTGGTATCTTCAGATATATAAACACCGGGAAACACTTCACCACAGTTCTTGCATTTTAACATCAGCATTGGCATTTGTCTTAAACTAACTCATATACAATGTCAATACTATTAATATCTACCCACGGTAATTTTCAAATAAAAACTAATTAACTGTCACCAATCGTCAGCAATATCATATGCCGATCAGATGTACTCGTTATTCACTACTAGTATCACTAAAACTTTATCATTTTTTAGGAGGATTAACGATAATTCAGGGTTAGCCATCGATACTTTAGACCCATCTGAATAATCAGACTAATCCCCTTATAATGACACAAAATATTATTATTTTTATAAATCAGAGTCCTCTAAAAGTGCCAATTTTGTTCCAAATCCTCCCGGCCCATACCGAAAACAATAATTAAACATTTGTCACGCCTGTAGTTATTTGTATACTAGATATAGGGGAGAGTACCCAATTATTAATACTAGTAGATATATAATGAATATTTTAATTCATGACAACATTCGTTTCTTGATGATCATACGCGTGGTGCTTCTAAGGAATGACAGTGTGTGAAAAATGTAGTAAACATCAAGAATACCACACATGTTTAACATGTAACCAACACTTATGTATTGAGTGTTTTAATTTGGTTCATTTTGGTATTAATGCTCCTAGGGCTAATAAGTCAATAGTATATAACAAATGCGTTTTTTGTGGTGAAATATATGGGGATAATGCTAAAATTGAAGTTTGCGACAAATGTACAATCATACTAACTTGGATATCTTCGATGAATTATCTTGCTGCAGTAAATAGGGTTTCACAGTTGATAAGGACAAACAGACTTGATTCAAAGCTGACAAATGAAAACTATTGTAAGGCAAAGTTTGGAGTACACGCTACTCAAGTTATCATGGACGCAGTAGATAGTTTGAGAATACAATAACAATATGCAGTCCTCGGGCTCGTAATTATATAGCAGCATCAGTTCCGGCGAATCCGGATCTACATTCCAAGTTTTTACCTAATATTTTAAAGCCTCAATAAAGTCGAGCTCAAAATTCCGACCAAAAATGATTCACAAACATCCGACCTCGAATATTGTTATCCAGTGATTAGTAACGTCAAGTAAATTTAATATTGTCACTATTTAAATTTTTAATATTATTTTTTGCTAGTTGCTTCAAATCCTTCAAACCCATTCATCACCATCGAATGGTCTTCTTTTTTACAACAGTTACAATGAAGTTTGAAACAATCTCTACTCATCTTATGGTTACATTCCTTACACGTGCAAATGCTATCTGAAAAATCTATACTCTTATGATAACTATCGACGTTCATTTACCATCATTAATTACTGGAGAACAATATAATAGGTCTTTCCAATACGGTCGAGCGATCATTTGGGCTTCTAAAATAACACTGATTGCAAGTAACGGATTATATGTCATAAAAACAACTTATGGTATGGGCAAAATGAATGAAGATACTATCTTGCATTTTTACAGGATACTAGAAAATTCGCTTCTGGAAAGTGATATATCCAAAATAAAAGAAGGAGATATTGATGCTTGGTCGCAATCCTTCAAAAAAGTCGTGGCAGAAAGTAAGGAAAGGAGCGGTAAGGGAGTATTTATTCCTTTTTTAATGTGGAGGTTGGGCGAGATTAGCCCTGTTGAGGCAAGCAAATACCTAGATAGGAGAAAAGATGATGAATGCCGTGTTAGTTATGATCATAATAATGTTGAATATGTAGTCTGGGTGATGGCATTAATGTTTATGTCATGGTCCATCACAAATCTTAAACGAAAGGTACAAAATGGACATTGTCAGAACATAGAGCATCCACATGGGGATACTAATCCCAGATACTGTCAAGACGGAACAAAATTTCATCAAGAGCTTTACAACGAATGTGTTAAAACTTTCAGGGATTTACTGATTCATTCAAATTCTGAAAAAGATGATTAATTCAAATTAGGAATTATTCTATAAACTGACCCTTCGTCTGTCTTTCTGAATCCTGATACAACATACAAATATCCATCAGGTCCAACTTCTAGATCAGTTATAATTCCAAAACCTTCACCAAAGATTATTTTACTCGAGTTATCTTTTTCATTTAATACTAAATCAGCAAGATTGCCTGATAAAGACAATGATTTTCTATTTTCCTTAAGGTTAAAATTAAAAATTCTTCCATTTTTTGCTGAACCTACAAAAATATCATTTTTATATTTTTTTCCTAGTTTCTCCGAATCTAAAAATATCAGAGCAGTAGGTGCCACAGTTTTGTCCCATACAAATTCTGGTTTACTATATTTTCCCTTACCGTTAAAATTAACAAACTCCACTTCCTTACTCGATTCATTAAGTATTCCGTCTTTCTCCCTTGTCTGGTTTAATTTCCAAATTCCTTGAACTTTTTCCCATCCACTATTGAAACCGGGTTTAACTAGATTAATTTCATCTCCAAACTGGGGTCCATTTTCTGTATCCCATAAATTTCCCGTAAGTGGATCAAAACCTATGCCAAAACTGTTTTTTATACCATAGGCAAAGTACAGATTAATGGGATATTTATCACCAATTATTCCATGACCAACGGGTTTGCCATCTTTAGTTAGTCTAAGAATGCCTGCACGGCCATCAGGAGCAGTGCCATTTATAAAATTCTGTGACTTAGTATTAAAAACTGACTGATTCTGAATAAATTTAGTTGGCTGCAAATCTCCAACAGTAACATAAAGATTTCTGTGTTTATCTAACTCAAGTACGCCACCATTGTGACTTGGTCCTGGTAAAGCAGGTAGACTCAGAATTAATTTAGGATCTGTAAGTGTATTATTCTCAGTTTCGAATCTATATCTATATACATAATTTCCACAATCTCGAGAATTATTTTTACTGTGATCTTTTGTACAGAGTGTATAATACAGAAAAACAAAGGTTTTATCTTTTTTTAAATTGTCATTCTCCAATATCGCAATTCCTAATAACCCACGTTCATCTTTTTGTGATACATGTATGTGGATTAGCGGACCAGTAACATTACCGTTAAGTATCCTGTATATATCTCCAGTATTTTTTTCCAGTAATAGAAAGTCGTCTTTTCCTAGAAATTCTATGCTTGTTGGGAAATCAAAGTCGCGAGCAACTAACTCTACCCTAAGATCCTGGTCTGTCAACGATGGTCCGACTATTGTTTGGTTTTGGTTTTGAGCATTTATGGTATATTCAGACCCAAAAGATAGAGAGAACAAATAATAAAATGAAATTAATGAAAGAAAAAAGATAAAAATTGAGGATATATTTTTAAAATTGTATAATATGACAGAATTTAGACTCCTTGCAAGTAGGAAGACATTTGTTGGATTCGTGATGGGACAGATCATTCTTTCCATTTTTAATTTATCCTTCTATATAGATAACTTTCACCAAGGTACGGAACTAATAATATTTGGTCAACAACAAGACCAAAATAAAGAACTAGCGGAGAATTATACTATTGAAAGAAGTTGGGGATCAAAAGGTGCAGGAGACGGTCAATTTATGAATCCTCATAGTCTTGCAATAGATCGATTTGGTAATGTATATATCACAGATACTGGTAACAATCGGGTCGAGAAATTTTCTTCCAATGGTACGCTGCTTGAAAAATGGGGATCAAAAGGTAATAGGGATGGACAATTCGATCAATTACACGATATTGCAGTTGATCCAACAGGGAATTTTGTTTACACAGTAGAACTTGCAAATCACCGCGTTCAGAAATTCGATGGTAATGGTACTTTTATTACAAAATGGGGTTTCGGTGATACTGGCGGCGCAGGAGCCAATAGGAGACCTCACCAATTGGCTGTAGATTCCCATGGATACGTTTACCTCACAGATAGGGGAGGATCTGAAGTTTTAAAATTCAATAATATAGGAAGGTTTATGGAAGAATGGGGCACGCACGGATCAGGAGACAAACAATTCGTTAAACCACACGGTATTGCTTTTGACTCGGAAGATAATATGTACATCACAGATATGGGAAACTCAAGAATCCAGAAGTTCGATAGGAATGGCAAGTTTATTTCAACCTGGGGTTCTTACGGTACTGGAAACGGTCAATTTTCAGACAGCATTCCTGGAATTACTGTCGATTCTAAAGGATTTGTATATGTGATTGATAGATTGGAATCTCTTATTCAAAAATTCGACGGCATGGGTACTTTAATAGCAAAATGGGGCGCTAAAGGTTCTTCTTTAGGCGAACTTAATAAACCTGAAGATATTGCCATAAACAACAAAACTGGCGAGGTCTTTATTACAGACACCCAGAATTCTAGAGTTCAAGTGTTCCAGATGAAGTGAGATAAAGAAAGGTACAAAAATAGCGCTTGGTTGTGATTTCTGTCGAGGTTCTATTACCTGTGACCTCTAATGTGCTAAAATTTGCAAGAAACGAGGGGTTCTTCTGCTGTGTTTCATGTAAATCGGAATATGAAGTAAATTGAAGTAAATCTACTTTGGAATTATGCATACTTTACCGTTTTTTAACCCTACACTTAGATAGACGTATCAGATCACTTAACTAATCGAAAACCAATAAGCACACATCTCTGAATGGAAAAAAATCAATACTTAATTTTCATTTTACCCATATTGGTATCATCTTTTGCTGTTGTTTCGATTGTTACTAGTGCTTGTGTCCCAGCTTCGGCACAAAATATCACCACAGGCACGGACGTACGATCGAATTACTCATTTATTGAAAAATGGGGTTCATTTGGTACAGGTCCTGGCCAATTTAATAGACCTCATGACATAGCCTTTGATTCCATGGGGAACGTCTATGTGAGTGATAGGGATAACAATCGTATCCAGAAATTTACTCACAATGGAACATTCATAAAAACATGGGGTTCAAAAGGTGACAAAAATGGGCAGTTGAGTATTCCGTATAGTATAGCCATAGACGATTTAGATAATATTTATGTAGCTGATAGAGAGAACTCACGCATCCAGAAGTTTGATACTAACGGTACTTTTCTAGCAAAGTATGGTACTGATGGCAAACTCGATGGACAATTTCATAGACCGGAAGATGTTCGAATTGAGCCACGTACAGGTGACATCTATGTCACAGATACATACAATAATCGGATCGAGAGGTTTGACAAGAATTTCATGTTCATTACAAAATGGGGCTCCATGGGCACTGCAGATGGACAGTTCAAGCTTCCTCATGCAATAGGCTTCGACTCAAAGGGTAATGTGTATGTTGATGAGCTAGAAAGACCAGGAGTTCAAATATTTGATAAGGACGGAAAGTTTCTACGGAAATGGGGCACTGTGGGAAAGGCTGATGGTCAGTTTAGCCTTCCTCAGGAACACCTTTGGATAGATTCGAATGATCATGTATATATTGTTGATGGAGCAGACAATCCTCGAATACAAATATTTGATCTAAACGGGCGCTTTCTAGGCAAGGTTGGTACCGGCTGCCTGCTATCTACCGGCGAAGGTTGCGTGGATCCAGATGGCCCAGGTCCCCTAGCTTTAGGAGACGGTCAATTTTCAAAACCAGAACACGTAACTATAGATTCTGAAGGTAACATGTATGTTGTTGACAGGGGTAACCACCGTATTCAAGTTTTTGCACCCATGGACGACGCTATTGTGAATATCAAGTAGGAAATTCCCAGTACTAGATTTGTAGAACTGAGGCCCCAATGCGACTGTACAGCATTGAACCCCATCAGGCGATAAAACGTAGATATAATAGGAATCTAACCGCTAAAAAACGTTGCCTGATTTTATAGCTCATAATATATTAAAAAATGACACAAAACGTGATAATGACAGGTGGGTCCCTTAGATAATGGGACCCGCCCGAATGAATCGTAGTATGCTTCTGAAGTTTGGCACTTGTAGTAGAATAGTTCAACAAATTATAAAAAAGTAAAAGCTATTTGGAAAATATATGAAAACTTCAAACAGAAAGTCTCTTTTGATAATACAATGGGTCCCCCGATTTGTTACCATTTCAAAAGAATAAGTTCAAAGTTTTTGTTTGTGTATTTTAATAAATTAATACTTGCCCTCACATGTCTCAGCCGTATTATGGGCGGGAATATCATAAAAAAAATATCGTAAAAAATTTTCGGACTAGTCTTGATAGTCACTACAACAACGACAGGTTAAGACCGGCCCGCCAGAAATAAAGTGGAGTCCTTTTAGCGAGGGAAGTTGCATTGGAGCATTTGATTTTTATCAATTACGCAATTCTTTGGTAAGCCTATGATCTGCAGATACCACATAGTCTGATGGATCTCATCCAAAGCACCAGTCTTATTACCGGAATCGTAAGCCTGCTTTGCGTTCATCAGACTCTTGAGTGCCTGGGCTAAGATCGGTCCCGTGACATCCTGGCTTGTTTGGCCTGTTTGGTTATTTTGTGCATAAACTGATCCGACTGAAAGAATGTAAGCTGCACCAATCATCAATCCAAGGTACTTCATTAACCCACTTGTTTTTGAAAGCATTAGTAATGGTTATACCGATTAGTATTAAAATTTTGTTGGAATATAAAGTATTTATAGTAACTTCTAAATCTATGCACTCATGAGAAGTGGAACGTTATTGATTATATGTGGTTGTGCCGCCCTAGTCATAGGTGGAATTCTCTCTACATTACTTTACTATCAAATACTCAAATGGTAACGAAAAATTAGTTCACTTTAAATCTGTCCAACTCTTCCTTTCGTTCTCGATCGCTGCCCTGCGTTTTCGTCTCTGATAGCGCTGCAATATCCAGGCTCCAATCACACCAATTGCTAATACCCATAAAATCATTGTCTGAGTCGAGATCACTGCTTCATATCCCTACTAATAACAATACACTGCAATCGAAAATATAAGATTTAGTCATTCCAGTGAATCCGTACTGGTCACTCATCCCTAACAAAAGATATCAGTGTTTCCAAAGATTCTTAGTGAACAATTGAAGCCTAATGTGAGGCTAAATTGGGACAATAAAACAATCCCTTTTACCATAGGTCTATTACAAGAAGGGATATAATTATGATTAAATAATGCTAGGATTCCTATGTATGAAGAAGTGACATTCCAGGACATAGATGATACTGTTGAAAAGGTCATATATGCATATTCTACCATCCAGAATAAATTTGAAAATAAAAAGACTTGATGTAAAAAATGTGGTGAATGACTGGAAGATGGTTCAATTTGTGGGGTGTGCGGGGAAATTAGTAAATAATTTACATTCTCCGCTTTGTAGGTAATATCAATGATGCAGACCTGAGAAGAGAAAGATCAAATCTATTTAATATCGTATTTTGAATCATAATAATGTGAATCGGGCGCGTGTGCAATACTCTTCTATTGATATTCTTAATTTGCGACTAATCCTTCATTTACGGTCAAATACTATTGTGAAATTATACACTATTCAGAAAGCATGCTCACCTGTTCTAGTTCTATAATTGGCTTTGGCGGTTCAGAGCGTGGGTTATCTAATCTGTCTCATTGGAAGATCGAGATGTTGTGTTAGACAGAGATGTTGTGTTAGACAGAGATGTTGTGTTAGACAGAGATGTTGTGCTAGACATTGTACTTTTGTTTTCATTTTCAGGAGCCGCCGTGGTATTATTATGTGTTACAGGATTGACAGTTATGGAGACCTTGGCAGTATTGCTAGTTGAACTTTCGTCGCTAGCGGTAAATGTAAAGCTATCTGTTCCTGTATACCCACTTTTTGGGCTGTAAACAACTGATCCAGTATCTTTATCAAAGGAGCTCAGTGTTCCATGATTGGGCGAAGATTTTAGCGAATAGGTTAAGCTATCCCCATCCTTATCAGTAGCATCAAGGGTTATGGATGCAGAAGTATCCAGATTTGTGGTAACACTCTGTGATTTAGTAACCGGTGGAGTATTAATATGTGTTACAGGATTGACAGTTATGGAGACCTTGGCAGTATTGCTAGTTGAACTTTCGTCGCTAGCGGTAAATGTAAAGCTATCTGTTCCTGTATACCCACCCATCCTTATCAGTAGCATCAAGGGTTATGGATGCAGAAGTATCCAGATTTGTGGTAACACTCTGTGATTTAGTAACCGGTGGAGTGTTTACGACAGGCTGTTCAACCGGTGGAGTTTTCACTGCATTTACCTTTACGGTCGTAATGGCAGTTGACTTTAGATCTCCGGCACCCGCCACGGTCAATTCGAAGCTAAGCGTAGTACTATTTCCAGCATCCTTGAATTGAGCAGAAGTGGGAGCATCAAAAGTGGCCTTCACCTTTCCGGAGTTTCTGATCTCTACTGTAGGACTTCCGCCAATTTGCTTCCATTTGAAACTGGTAGGATTATCACCATAAAAGGAATCGCTTCCATCTAACATCACGTCTTTTTCTCCAGCATCTACACTCTGAGGTGAACCTGCATTTGCAATTGGTGGGGGACAACCGATATTGTCCATGATTGCAGCTGTGGTTTTAGCAAAATCGTTAAGATCAGTTAGACTCAGACTTCCGATCATATTCTGAACTTTTATTTCATTCATAAATGAGTTGAGCAAATAGCACGAATTGGCATCATTAGAGACCGATTTGTCGGATAAATCTTCTATTGCTTGCCGCAGTGCAGGATCCAAGTTGAGGGTCTGGTAAATACTGTTTACTTGGGTGATCAATCCTTGGATAGCGTCAACTGGTGATTCTATGTTCCACATAAAGCTAGCTGGACTAGGATCCTTATTTCCAGAAGTGTCAACGGCTCTCACTTCAAAGTTATGGCTGCCTGGATCACGCACTCCCGTATAAGTACAGTTGTTAATTTTTTCACCTGATATGTCTGACAAAGTATGCGCTGACTTCCACGTTCCATTGTCTAATCGGCATTCATAGTGGCTTATCCCTACCAAGTCGGTACCGTTAAAGTCAAAATTAATATCAACAGAAGGAGTCGTATCACCAGAGGTTATTGAACCCAACCAGCCAACCGTTACATCCCCTAGCATAGTTTCAGGAGGAGTGGTATCTCTAACAGTAATGATAAATTCATTCTTCCCAGTGTTACCAGCCTTGTCGTTTGCAGTACACTCCACTCTTGTCTGACCGAGGCCAAACATGGAGCCTGATTTTGGATTGCAGACTGTAGTAAGATTTCCGTCGACAGTGTCTGTCGCAGTGGACTTATAATCTACTATTCTGCCTTCAGGACCGGTTGCTTCGACGATCATGTCTTCCGGAACGGTTACAATAGGTGGTGTAGTATCCACTGGTAACGTTGTATCCTGGACGGTTTTCAAAAATGGTTTGGTGTCTACGGGTGATTTTGTAATTGGTATAGTGGGTACTGTGGATTCTCCATTAACAACAATTATTGCTGATAGATCTAAAAATACTACAAAGATGAAAGCAAAAGACAAGACTGCCACAGATAAAGATAACTTTGAATTCATTATTGCTATTAGAATTTTCTTATATATAACAATTGTATTGTTGAGATGACATTGGAAGCACATGACAAAGATTCAACTCTCATTAAGATTAAGGAGCCAGGTTGGAAAGAAAACCAGGAATCCCTAGATGAGTCGTACAGTCACTCCAAAGGATGGAATGCAAATGCTATGCAGCCTTAAAGTTTATGTGGAATACGGGAGGAACTTAAGATAATTTTTCTTCTGAATTAGCTAAAATACAGCATGTCTGAATCTAGCATTCAAATACGGATAGATGATACTAGTACCGACTCTGCAATCTAGGAACTTAAATTTTTCCCACATTTACCACAAAATGAAACACCTATTATGTTGAGACTATTACAATTAGTACAAGCTTTCTGAATCTTCTTTCCACATCTAGTACAATATTCTGAAGAACTAGAGTTATTCCAATCACAATCCATGCATGCTATACTTCCTTGCACAGCATAATATCGTCTTTTATTATACTCCCTACCTGCATCAAAAATCTGCCATATATAGAATATAAAAGGTGGAATTAATTCAAAAGCATTCAAAATTAAATGAGAAAAAAAAAGTATAGCTACTCCCGATATAAGGATAATAGTACCTCTAGTAAAATTTCCAACATACATTTGGCCAAGTCCAGCTATTAAAATACTCAAAATCATCGCTTTACGTTTAGTTTTAGTCAGCTGGAATCCACTCTAGTTATCTGCCATAAAACATGGATATTAAATTTCCTGAAATAGTGATTATAGGATCTAAATTGGAAGAAATGAATGATGATAAGCACTCTGAAATTCGAATTAACGTAATGTTATTTAATATCCTAAATCTTAAGGTTATTTAATATCCTAAATCTTACCGTTCAAGAGACTATATTATTACTGTACATTATCTTGATGCAAAAAATGAAATGTTTCTCTTGAAAAAAGATAATTTCTCGTGTTGTCTTTGTCAGGATTACTCCAATTCTGATTGGTAACAATCAGATATAACCGCATAAGCCTAAAATATCTCTTAAGACTACAATAAATTGCCTATGCTTAAAGAAATTCCAGTTTCAGAAGAAGAATTAATAATTATAGAAAGTGCATTAGATGAGGTAGGAGAGTACCTCAAGAATGATACCACGCCAGATGGTGCCAAAATTAGAGAAGAGATAATCGGAGCTGAACAGATAATAAGCTCTAAACTCTTAAGCGATGTCTCGTACAAGACTTGGGGAATCTGGTTTACTAAAGTAGGTTTTGTCCAACATCATAAAAAGCTAATAGAAGATCTGCATAAGGTACAAGACGACCGTTTAAGACAATTCTTCGTAGAAACGGAGAAACCAACCGAAAATCAGGATGCCAAATTGATATCTCAACTCAATTATGATATACGAGAAAATGCGAAATTACTGTCTGAATTAGGTCTAGTGACTCCAATCGGCACCAATATTAAGAAGAGAATCATTGAAAGTTATGAACGAATGAGAAGTATGGGCGTGGATCCAGATACAGGCGATATAAGCAGGTAAGATCATTTAATCTAATTTCCTCGCTTTAACAACATCAGCACTTTTTAATTATTAAATTATGGTTATACCTGATTTAATCTTCATTCAAAATTGATACAAAATCTGCACTGTGAAGGATTTGAATTTACGGTAGGATTTAACATTAGGATAGACCAATACTTGATAGTGTTTTATATAGAAAATGTTATGATATTATTAGAATAGAAAAAATAAAAAATTTGAGAATTTTTAAGCTAGCTCTTGTCCGGCCCTTTCTCTTTTTCTTCTTTCATACTTTTCGTGCACTAGTTCTTGTACTTCTTCAGATTCTAGTAACTTCATGGTTTCTAATGCCCTTTCAATCACTGTATCGAGGTTTGCAACGTGATCGACTTCGACCTCAATTTCCATGTTTGGCCCTGATGACTTGTATTTAGGCGGTATAGAAATTTTTATTCTTTGAGGCATATAGTTCCTTATCCGAGGTATATTTAAATTATTGGATACAAATGTACTGTTCAGTTTTCTATTCTATTCTAGTCTATTTCTACTCCCAAAATTTGGTTAAACTTTAATCATAACATCGTTATTGTTAAACAGAATCAGAATAAGGTTAGAAATTCTAGAAAGACTGTATTCAGATCCAGTCGAAATGGCTCCTACCCCATTCCGATATGTGTATTTGGATTTCGTAATTATCATGTTGTACAGGAATAGAGAAAAGAAGCAATACAAGCTGCACGCACGTTCTATCTCAATTATATGAGAACTAATGATGAGAAGTAGGTATCGGACAAGTAGTAAAATATATTGATTTATCAGAAAAGCATAAAGCTAAGTTCATAGTGACTATAAGGCGTAAAAAAACATGATCGTACAGACAAAGCCGATATCAACACCTATGGTAGATTTGACTCATTATGACACTTTTTCGGTAAATTTGAGTAGTAATGTGCTAAATAACAATGTATGAAGTCGATTCACCATCTTTTCTGGAAATTCCTGCTTCTTTAGTAGAACAGATGTTACAGAAAACTAACGAAATTGGAGACATACTTCAAAGCTCCATGCATGATATTAATCGTAAAAGAGAGAAATTCCGTCTGCAACTTGAACAAATAGGACTGCTAGATAATGATATTAATTTTGGGAATGTTAAGCCATTAGTTTCAGGTGGAGTAGATGGAGCCTATGCTGTAGATCGTCTCTTGGGAACCGATTTGTTATTTGCAGCTGCTGTCGGAGTAGAGGGTATAAATGAATTAGAAAATGGAAAACGGATTGCACCCAACCATGATGTGTTTGTTTACCCAGAAAAACATAATCCTGAAAATATGATTTCAGCAAGAGCGATTATGTTAGAAATGGAAATCAAACTCGCAGCAAATGCCCCATATGATATAGTATATCTTGACGGGTCCCTCACGACTGCATTAATACATATGTACAAGGCTATCAATTTTATAGAAAATCTTAATTCAAAGTCTTCTGACAAAATTAGGGAAGATTTTAAAGATTTTTTGATTTCATATAAGAAAATTTTGGACTTGAAAGACTCTTACAAATATTATCTCGGAATACCAAAATATACTTCTAGGAATGATATAGGTAAAAACCTTCATTGGCCTGAGAACTATGATGATAGAGCAATTCTAACCTTGATATTGGATCCAGGAGAATTTACACGTCCGAAATTATTTACAAGCGAAGAAGGATGGCATGTAAGATTACCATATGAGGATAACGAACTTCGAGTCTTGATGCAGCAAGTAATTTCAGGAATAAAAAACCTATCTGTAATTTATTACAAACCACACCCTTGGTGTCCCGCGCTAAGAATTGAAATGCCGTCAGCAATAGCTGGTGATGAAACGAAACTAAATTCCATTTTAATCAACATAAAGAATCAATGCCAGACACCCTCTATCATGGAACCTTTCCCACTATATATGGCTGATAGAATAGCTAAACATATGGCTCCAGCCATTCCAGCTTATAAACAAATTATAATGAACCAAATGACACAGTTAAATGACCACAATGAAAAAGATATATTTTTTCTAATGCATTCATACAGAACGGAAGGCGGATCATAATTTTGGAAATAAGTTTAGAAAATACTATTGATAAAAAGATTAATTACTTGTTAAAAGATAGTTCCATATTAGGAACAATTGGATCACCTTCTTCTACAATCGAACTTGCTCTAGATGTATTAGAATCTTCGGCCACAAGACAACTTGTTGGTGAATTGGCTATTTTCAAATATTTACAGGATTCTAAAAATCATTATGCAATTGGTCAAATAATAGAAATCGCGCTAAAGAACTTTTTATTGGAGGATCCTACGATAAAGTCTGTGGCAAGAAAAAGAGGATCAGTTAATCCTATTAGTGGTATACAGGATGTTCATGTGGGAAAGTTACTTTGTAGCGCTATATTTACTAGTTCTGAAGATCTAGTTGAACCAAGTTTATTAGGAACGGTGCCACCTACTGGTACGTATGTTTATCAAGTAAATGATAATATTTTAAGTACTATTTTAGAAGAGCAAAAGAACAGTTTGTTCTATTTGGGGAATAGTTATGGATCCAAAACTAAATTGCCAATGTGGTTTAAGCATTTTGATTATGGGGAAAGCGGTGCAGGTGAAGCCTATCATTTAGGAATCTTTGGAATAACTGGATCTGGAAAATCAACATTGGCAAAAATGATTCTGACAGCATATTCCAAATTTCCTCATATGGGATTATTAGTAATGGATCCTGTCGGGGAGGTTTCTAAGAGTTTCGCAAATGATTACAACAATAATACGGACAAGAAATACCAGAACTACGGTTCTAATTTCAGTATGAAAAAAATTATGAACTCTCTCAATAAAGAAGTTCTGGCAATTAACGTTAGAAATCTTGTTTTAGATAGATGGACGTTGTTTGAAGAAATCTTATTGCAATCACAATTCTTTCATCAATTAACAATTAATGGCGCAAACAGGAGATTTGCCGTAGACGCATTGATACCCAAACTTAGAAATAAAACTTCATTAACTAACTTGATAAAAAGAGAGTCCTTTGACCTTTTTATAAATGAATTGCGGAAGGAAGAAGTCCAGATTCTCATATTTTCAACTCCAGAACCAAGGAAGAGACTAAATAACCTTGTTTCTAGTTTGGATCAAAAAAATTTAGATAATTTGTATTCTCAATTCTGGACTCCAATTTGTAGTCTATTTGAAAACAGACAGGATGCATTAACGATTGATGATCTTTTAGAGAAATTTTCTTGGAAGTTAAAACCACTTATTGTAATAGATCTTTCTGAACAAACTGCTCACAAGATGCAACTGAAATACTGGAATGAAACTATTCAATCCTTAATACTGAAGCGATTACTAAGAGGGTTGGTTAGTCTAGGAGAAAAAACCTGGCAGAAGAACACTTCATTAAATACGCTAGTTGTTCTAGATGAAGCACATAGATACGCTAGGAAAGACGAATTCACGGATACAAATCTTGAACAATTGAGACTAACTTTGCTAGATGCTGTGAGGACCACGAGAAAATATGGATTGGGATGGTTGTTTATCAGCACATCATTATCTAGTATCCACAGGGATATACTGCAGCAACTAAGAATTATTTTCTTTGGATTTGGGCTCTCACTAGGTAATGATTTAGTCACACTTAGAGAATTAGTATCTGATGAAAAAGCTATCCATTTGTATAGGACATTTACCGATCCGGCAAGTTCTTTCAATACAAAGACCAGAAAGTATTCGTTCATGACTCAGGGACCAGTTTCGCCATTATCATTTTCAGGATCTCCATTTTTCTTCAATGCCTTCAGTCCGAACGTCTTCATGAAGGAAAATAATTTAGATATAATTATATGAGATACAATACTTCTCTAATTTAGAGTCAAAAAATAACTAAAATCAAATTAGACTAAAAACAGATTTACAAATTCAATCCTTCCAGAAAGGAGATTGAAGTATACTGTCACGAACACAATCTGAGCATTCTAACATGTGTAAGCATCCTTTACTATACATCGAGTCAATACATGTATTTATAGTATTAATGGGTTATAACTTTAGATGCAAAATGCAAAAAATTAGTCCGTGTTTGTGGTTTGATAATAATGCCGAGGAGGCAGTGGAATTTTATATCTCTGTTTTTAAGAATGCAAAGATTGGTAACGTTACACGATACGGAAAAGAGGGATATAAGATTCATAAAAAAGAGGAAGGAACTGTAATGACTATTGACTTTGAAATCGAGGGACAAAAATTTTTGGCTCTTAATGGCGGACCAATCTTTAAATTTAATGAAGCCATATCTTTCCAAATCTATTGTGAAACACAAGAACAAGTTGATTATTACTGGGAAAAACTTTCTGTAGGCGGTGACAAAAATGCCCAGCAATGCGGATGGCTCAAGGACAAATTTGGAGTTTCGTGGCAAGTTGTTCCAACTGTTTTGATAAAGATGCTACAAGACAAGGATTCTAACAAAACGGAAAGAGTCATGAAGGCAATGCTACAAATGCACAAGCTTGACATTAATGCCTTAACAAAAGCCTATCGAGAAGAATAACTAGCTTATTGAAGCAGGTCGTGCTTCGCCGTATCAGATCCTTCCCGTAGTCAAGATGGATAAGCAAGAAGATGTTGCAATTATTATAGAATTAATTAGAATGTAATATGAACGCCTAAAACCTGATGATAAACAAAATTATATTTAATCATCAAAACTTTAGGGTTGTGGTTCTTAGCTTGCATATTTATTTTTTGTCTGCATTTAATACAATATTGAACTCTCCAATGTAGCCAACACTGTCTTTTGTTAAATTGACTATTAGCCGTTCACCACTATTTCTATCGATTAGCCCATCAACTGAGCCTTGACTATAAACAATATCGTCTTCATTTGTAATTTGAGGAGGACCATGATTACTATATGGAGCTTGTTTGTGTACTTGTTGATTCATGGAATTGTTAAAGTAAAGCTGGCTTGTCCATTCCAAGATTGTCTCTGATCCGTTGAACACACGAACCTTATCATGAATATGGATTGTTCTACCTTCATACCAACCTGGATAAATAGTTGTAAATTCAGCAGTCCCATTACTATCTGTCACTTGATATCCACGAAGGAAATTCCTTCCCGAGGTTCCCATGTCCTTAACTGCTGAATAGACACCTTGTGAATCTGTATGCCAAATATCTACTTTTGCTCCGCTCAGAGGAACACATATGCCATTATCTACATCATATACGTGAGTGATTAGACGTAATAGAATTCCTTTTTTTACTGAGCCATCAGAACTATCTGATCTTATATCGGAGCGATTAGGCATTTTGTCTACAAAGTATGGACCCTCAGTCTGCTGAGGAGTACCATTTAGTTTAATGGAAGGTGTAAGTGCACAGGATCCTGATGCTGAGGCAGCTTTTTCAGATGGAGAAAGTTCCGACAAAAAGCCAAATTGAACAGGTCTTATTGACAATACTTCATCTGATAGTGCATTTACCACTTGTCCCAATGGATTTGCCATACTATCAATTTTCACATACGTCAAAACGAGAACTAGAGAGAACAGGCTGACAGTTAACGCCCTCGAAATCTGTTTTGACATTCTAAGTCTGTGCAACACAATGAATGTACAAGGTTTAGTCCCTTTAAATTTTGTTAAAGACATTACGCCAGAGGTCTGGCTGGCATTACAGCATCAGAAAACTAACAATCGGTTACATTATTTATGATGCATACTTGATAACTAATAATTAATGAATCTACAAGAAATTGATAGTGTAAAAATAACAATCCTAGTAGACAATATTACTGATAGGTTGCTCCCCAGTACATCCATAGTAAAAAGGCCTTCCATGATAAGTAATCAAAGGATCGCCGAGTCTCCTATAGCCGAACATGGATTCTCAACAATACTGGAAATATCTTATACCGATGGTAAGTCGATCAAGACCAACAAGTTTCTATTTGATACTGGAGTTAGTAAAGATGGCATAGTTCATAATTCCGATGTATTAGGAGCTAATCTGACAGATATTGAGACAATAATATTAAGTCATGGACATTTTGACCACATTTCAGGACTAATCAGTACTCTGAAAAGAATAGAAAAACCAATTGAAATCATAGTGCATCCTGAAGCTTTCCTAAAACGCTGGCTTATATTTCCAAATGGTAATAAAGCAAGGATGGATTTTTTAGATGAGGAGGAAATACTTCAGGCCGGTGGAGTAATAAGAAAAATAGACAAAATTAGTTTCCTTCCTAGGAATGAAAACGAACCCGACGAAAAGGGCAGCAATATTGTCAATAACAGGGTAATGATTACAGGAGAAATTCCAAGAGTTACTGAATTTGAGAAAGGATTTCCGCTGCAGTATAAAGAAGAAAAAAATGAATTTGATTTAGTACCTGATCCATTGGTCAAGGATGATCAAGCATTGATAATGAACATAAAAGACAAGGGGTTACTAATTCTGACCGGTTGTGGCCATGCTGGAATAATAAACACCATTAAATATGCAAAAAAAATGACCGGTGTTACAAAAATATATTCTGTTCTTGGCGGATTTCATTTATCAGGACAGGGATATGAAGAATTGATTCCATTTACGGTAGCTGAACTGAAAAGAGAAAATCCACAATATATTGTTCCATGTCATTGTACAGGTTGGAAAGCAGCAAACGAGATCATTAACACAGTGCCCGAAAAATTCATACAACCAAGTGTAGGCTCAATTTTTTGCTTTTAATATGCAAAATGTAATGGTTATTAAAGGCATATTACGGTAATAAAAGCCATATATCCTAGATTTGCTTGCCTGAACCACTTTGTTGAACTCCATCAATCCAAATCTACTAGAAAAGTTTTATATAATATGATAACTGATATATCAAAGAAATGTTTAGGTCTGAACGGTGTGAGTTGTGCGAAAAGAAAACGAACTCGATGATGTACTGGTTTGGAAGTATGATTTGTCCAAAGTGTTACGATTCGCAGAGATCAAATCCACAGACAATTTTAGTGAGCAATCTTCAAGACTAAAGTATAGCCACTATCTAGAAATCTAGATCCAGAAAATTCAAATCAACCCACTTAAACTTATACAGGTTAACGAAGTAGTTGAGAATTTAGTTTACTATATGAGTAATGACTTTTTAGTCCAATTTCTATCCAAACTATATAACCCTTAATAGTTATTCTTCTGTATCCAATACCATATGACAAATTTCAAAAATGCAAATGCTTTTTCGAGTTTTGCCGTTAAAGATATCGAAGAGGCCAAAAAGTTTTATGGCCAAACATTGGGACTTGAGATATCAGAATCGGAAGAAGGACTAAATTTGCGTCTCAAAGGTGGTAACGAGGTATTCATCTATCCAAAGCCCGATCACAGCCCTGCAACTTTTACCATACTTAATTTTATAGTTGATAAAGTTGACCAGACAGTTGACGAACTAACTAAATTGGGAGTACGTTTTCAAATTTATAAGGAAGGTATGCTAAAAACGGATGACAAGGGTATTTTTCATGGTAAACCGAAGATAGCATGGTTTAAGGATCCTTCTGGAAATTTTTTGTCGATACTTGAAATTAAATAATATTTAGGTTCTATGACTATAATACTCATATGAGTATCAGCATCTAATGATATCATCGTGAGTTCCGCAGTAAGTACTTTTGGTATTGCAAGAATAATATTGTTTTGGCTTGGAGTAAAGGCACATTACTAGTCTACATTTCTACGTTGCTTGATTTTATTTCCGCCCTATTTTTCTTAATTATTATTATAGATAAAATGATGAAAGCGATCTGGGAGACTTCTATTGCAGCTTGATTTGCATCTACCGGATGTCCACTGCCAGGCACAGCAACAAGCCACATTATAATCAAAATTACTGTTCCAGCTATACCTACATAAAACCACAGATTACTCCATCTCCTTAGCACGGGTATAACCCAGAAAACTTGAGCTAGTCCTGATATTAGAAAGAATAATGTAATATTCAATGGCATTATCTTGAAAAACATTGGGATAATTGCAAGATGCAATATACCAGCTATAAATGTGGACGCTGCAGCAGCATAAAGTGATAGATTGTCTGTCAAGATATTGTTTGTCAAAATATTGTTATTCCCACACATTTCTATATCTGTACAAGTGGGAATAAAATCATTTTCGACTCTTATTTTGGTTAGTTATAGTGAAGAATTCACTCTTTACTAGAACCCCCTTGTACCTCACTAGAACCCTTCGATACATCAACATCCACAAATTCTGGTCTACTTAGAGGAGAATTTTTTCCTTTAGTACAATCCTGTTTAAAGTTTTCCATGCTTATTGTACATACACTATAGGGATCTCCATCATTTACCGTCAAATTTGGGAATGTCATTGTGTAACTCACTTTGTCCTGGTCCTGGCTTTCAGGGTTTTGGGCATTGAATAGTTTTATTTTCGTCTGATCTTTTACGTTAACTATTGTCACAATGTCTTTTGTTGAATTTGTTATACCAAATAGGGTGACAATCACCTTAAATACATCCTTACCGACTCCTGTTTCTGCTGTCACTTTAGCCAATAAATTCACGTTTGCCAAAACGATTGCGAATATAAAACCCGTTACAATCATTGACTTCATAAGATTATTTCTTTCCATTAGAGTAGTAATGGCAACAACGTTCATAAATATTTTCAATTATAATTCCATGTTTTAATACCTAAAGAAAAATTATATCAAAAAAAGTATCATTCGTTTAGCGAAAATTTGGTTTCAATACTAATTTACATCAGCTTTTTATACTTCGCACCTCTACTTTAAGGAATTGGTTAAAGACAACACGACCTTGCCGTTTGAAGTAACATATACAGAAACGCCCGGAGAAAAGTCTAGGACGATGAAGAGACTTGCTGTACTAGTGAAAGCCGAAAATGTTAGGGATATTATCTCTTCGCTCAAAGAATTGAATCTTGAAGCTACTATTTACGACGTAAAGGGGGTAACCAAAGATAAAGAGAGGGTTGCGTCAGGCAGAGGAAGTGGTACAGTTGAACTTACATACAATTCTAGAAAAGTTGTGGCTACTGTGGTAAATTCTTCTGATGTTGAGGAAGTGGTAAACAAAATGAAAAAAAGTCTGGGAGGAAATAAGGCAGTTGTTATGATATCGTCTGTAGATGATCTTGTAATGATCTGAAAATACATATTAAACTATTTGATACAAAATTTTTCGTCTTCTACTTTATCCTCCCATTCAGGTTACTTTTGATTTTCGTATTTCTAAATCTAACAAAGAAGTTGAATCAAAATTAAGCAAGATGAACCAGTAAAATTTGCAGAATTAAAGAGAAAAAAAATCTCCGTAAAGTTGTACCATGGCGATTGTATTAGTGGAATTAAAAATAAATTATTGGAGAAAAAAATCGATGTAGTTGTTACATCACCTCCATATAACATAGGCGTAAGCTACAATCGTTATAAAGACACCCTACCCAGAAGTGATTACTTGAAATTTCTATCTAATGTGAGTGTAGCAATTAAAAAAGTTCTTACTGATGATGGTTCTTTTTTTATAAACGTTGGAAGCAAACCTTCCGATCCTTGGATTGCTTTAGATGTAGCAAATGTTTTGAGGGAATATTTCACATTACAAAACGTCATTGTTTGGGTGAAATCCATAGCAATTCCAAAATCAGATGTAGGAAGCTATCCAACCATAACAGCAGACATTGCCGTTGGACATTTTAAACCACTAGTTAGTGATCGATTTGTAAATGATTGCTTTGAATTCATCTTTCATTTTACTAAACACGGAAACGTTAAATTGGATAAACTTTCCATTGGCGTTCCTTATCAAGACAAAACAAATATCGGCCGCTGGAAAAGTGCAATTCGAGATTTAAGAGATCGTGGTAACACTTGGTTCATCCCATATGAGACTATTTGGGATAAAGAACAAAGACCTCATCCATCTACTTTTCCGATTAAACTTCCAGAAATGTGTATCAAATTACATGGTGTTAGCAAATGCAATGTCGTTCTGGATCCATTCATTGGAATAGGTTCAACTGCATTGGCATCCATCGGATTGGGAGTTTCATGCATAGGTTTTGACATAGACAAGAGATATTTGGAAATATGTAAGCAAAGGATAGCAAGTTTTCCCTTCGATTGATAATTAAGTTGTCCCCATTGTTGTTATTACCTACATATTTCATATATCGTTGCTAATTAAAAAGATAATAATGATCAGGATTATTATGTCCCAAGTTTTTAGTATCTTATGTTCCAATTGAAATACTTTCAAAAACATGGGTAATTTTGGCAATGGTGAAGTCCGACTAGACATTCACCCGTCATTTATTCGTGACCTTTTAATCATAATCATGATCAAGGACTAGGACGAATTATTATTCAGATATCTCCTTTAGTATGGAATCAATGTCTGATTTACTTAAACCAAGACCTATTTTTGGATCTCTTCTTGAAATGATACTGCTCTTCTCAAATGCTATAAGTGTGGGAACAGTATTAATTGAAAATCTATCCCACAATGGGTTATCATCATCATTAATCACAGAAGCATAAAAACTGATATTATTATTAGCAATATTTGCCAAGGATTCAAAAATTGGTTTGAACTTCTGACAGAAGGGGCACCAATCTGCATAGAACATGACCAAAGATTTTTTCCCTTCAGAGAGAAATCTATCAAATTGATTTGGTTGAAGTTGCTCCATGCTATCATATCATTGTAGAAATAGGCTATTATAACTATTTTGCAACAGAATTTAATCTAGATACCATTTGAACCATTCTATGTATTTATGAAAGGCTAGTTAGCGCACTAATAGGTGAGTAAGCTGGACAAATAGTTTCTAAGATTTGTGGAATAAATATGTGTTACTATCTAGAAGAATTAATTAGATTAAAGATTAGAACATGTATTGGCAGAAAATCATGGAAACTAATCTCTAGTTGAACTGAGACCAAAATGAATGCCCA
>Ga0193719_10000055_pt1 | contig 33564 bp, 33 predicted proteins | sample U2a2metaG_FD_160103 | JGI IMG/M metagenome (GOLD analysis project Ga0193719, IMG submission 160103) | Soil microbial communities from a riparian zone of the East river system, Colorado, United States - U2a2 | ecosystem: Environmental > Terrestrial > Soil > Riparian zone | place: USA: East... | reverse complement strand
TGGAATAGATGAAGCTGGTAGAGGGTCTTTGCTAGGGCCGATTATCGTAGCAGGTGTTTGTGTTACCAAAAAATCAATTCCAGAAATGGTTGAAAAAGGAATTAAAGATTCAAAATTACTTAGCCCAAAAAAAAGGCAGGTTCTTTTTGGTCATGTCGTTAGTGTTGCGGAATCAATTTGTGTTTGTAGAATAAACATTGAAGACATTGATTTTCACGTTTTTAGAAATAATCTAAACCTTCTAGAAGCAGAAGCTATGGCAATTACAATTAGAAATATGAAATCGGACAAGACCTATGTAGATTCATGCGATGTAAATCCATCCAGATATCAAAGAACCATTAAAAGTTTTCTTAAACAAAATAATACAAAATTGGTCTCAATGCATCATGCGGATAGACTGAGTGTTGTAGTATCTGGCGCTTCCATTATCGCAAAGGTAATACGTGATTCTGAAATAAGTAAAATTCGCATCAAATATGGCGATGTAGGAAGTGGATATCCTTCTGATAAAAAAACAATAAAATTTGTAAAAGAATGGTTTAGACAAAAAAATCAAATTCCACCTTTTGCAAGAAAATCATGGAAACCTGCCCAAATGATTGTTTCATGTAATACTCTTTAGTATTTACTATCTTGGGCAAAAAATTGCTTTTATCATTGCGTGATCCTTGTCAAACGGAGCAAGATCTATTTTTTGCTTAATGTCAAACGAATGGCATTCTAATTTCTTAATTTCTTGGGAGATTACATTTTTAGGAGACATTGTAACGTCAATACTTCTAGTCTTAATAACAAGAAGCATTGGCTTCCCTTCCTTAAGATATATTTTACAATTATCGATTGCAATAGTAGTCTGATCAGGTTGAGCAATATCACAATAGACGAGATCCATTTTATCGTATATTGAAAAATAACTTCTTGGTTTCCTTGCGTCTTCAATTATAGGTATAACATTTGTTCTTTTAGACGAAACATTTGAAATTAACTCTCTTGAAACTCTCGTTGAGGATTCAACGGCAAAAACTTTACCAGAATATCCTATTATGTCGGACAAGTGACTTACAGTAGTTCCTGTCGACGCTCCAAGATACAATATATTTTTTACATTAAAGAAATCAAATTCTAGTCCCTTGATATACGCGGCAGCCAATTTACTTCTAAATGGATCCCACGTTCTGTATTCATTTCCATTTCTGGAGATAAGTTTTTCGCCATATAGAGTGATACCTTTCAACAAATTAATAGTCGCTATATGCTCTTTTCCATTTACATTAATGTAACTAATAGCGTCTACGTTTTTCATGACCCATCTTTCTCCTCTTGAATTTCATAGATTTTTTTGATCTTTTCATGAACCTGCTCTTATCGTCGAAAGATTCTTTGCCTTTCGGAGGTTCATGATAAATTTTTTGTATCGTTTCAATTCTTTTAGTTAATTTATCTAATAGTGAATTATCCAATCCACCCTTACGGTAAACATCGATTCTAACTGCAATGGCTAATTTTGAAGATAAAGCACGGGCAATTTTACCTCTTTGCCATTTTGGAGCAGAGTTGACAGAAGGATGCTGAAATATTAAACCATGTTTTGGAGGCCTGGTGCCTGTTTTTAATGCTCGAAACAGGGCTTTTTCTGCACCAATTATTTGAATTGTACTTGAGGGCATCTGTGCCAATCTTAGTAGGCTACCTGCCTTCGCAATTAATCTTGCCCCTATAATTGCAGTGAGGATATTTTTTAAGTTTGGAGCAAGTATCTCCATCAAGTTCTCAATTGTGCTAGAAAGATTGGTCCTCAATTCTGATAACTTTAATACTTCTGAAGCCAAAATTTTTAGAGATTCGGAACTTTCAACAGTAAGGTCTCCTCCTTGACTTTTTGAAACTGCCTGTTGAATTAATTCAATTTTCTTTTCAGGTACTTCTAATTGACTCAATAGTTCTTTTGTAATATTTTCTCTTGATCCTGCATCTCTTACGATATTAGCATAAGTAATAATATTCTGGAGTAAATAGTCCAATTCAGGGAAATGAAGTCCATACCATTCGCGAATTCGCGTACTTATTGTGTTTATAATTTCATCTATCTCATCCAAGGTATTTACTGCTTGAACCAAATGCAAATCTAATTTTTCAGATGTCTCTTTTACTTTCATAGATGAAAGATTTGTTGCAAACTTTTGTAGGATTCCAGCTAGTTCATCTCTGTCATCAGACAATCCAAACTTTATAATTAAATCCAGTTTATTCTGATTTATCTCGTCTTGTCTAGAATCAGACATCAGTTTAACATCAATATTTTCGTGCTGAAAAATTTCAATCAGATTCTTATTATTAACTATTACCTGATCATAGTTTCTTAATTTGGAAATTAAATCAGATATGTAGTTTTTTTCTCCTTGGATTATCGAAGAGTATTCGATTTCCGGATTATAAAATTGTTTTCTGTAAATTAAATTTGCATCTTCAAGAGCGCAAATTCCAATTTCAAATAAAATTACATTTATAACTTTCAACTAGATCTCACAATAAATTAACTTGGTGATTAAAAAATCTAACATTATCGCCTTACCATTTGATTTATCTTCTACTGCATTGGAAGTTACTCACCAATGTCCGCAATTTCATCACCATGAATATCATCATAATGAGCGTCGCATTCATTCTTTGTTAGAAATTCTTTTGCGCATACTTTGCATCTAAATGTACCGCCTTCATACTCCGACATGATAGAACAATGAAATTGTAGCTACTAAAAATATTTATCGTGTCTTTAAGGTTTCCAATTCATTTGATCGCATATTCTTGTTCAAAAAGAATGAATTGATTGACTCTTCTACTGTTAACCTATCATGAACTATTGATCTAACGGCCTGGATCATTTCAATCGGATGATCTGATTGCCAAATATTTCTTCCCATGTCGACGCCTGATGCTCCGCCCCTTATTGCATTAAAAGTCAGATCGAGTGCTTCTTTTTCCACTAGTTTCTTACCACCTGCAATAATGACTGGTACAGGGCATCCCTCAACCACCGTTTCAAACTTTTCACAATAATAGGTTTTTACCAAATGTGCTCCTAATTCTGCAGCAATCCTACATGACAGTGCAAGGTATCTTGCATCTCTAGCCATTTCTTTTCCAACTGCAGTAACTGCCAAGACTGGGATCCCGTATTTTTCTCCTTCGTCTACCAGTTTAGAAAGATTCTTTAGTGTTTGGTGTTCATATTTACTTCCAACAAAAATAGATAACGCCAGACATGATGCATTGAGCCTTATTGCTTCTTCAATTGATGTGGTAATAGTCTCCTTTGAAAGATCTTCTCCTAAAATACTAGTTCCTCCCGAAACACGGAGCACAATAGGAATATTTGATTCTGAATCCACACATGTTCTTAAAACTCCCCTTGTGAGCATTAATGAGTCTGCATGTTTTAGCAGCGGTTTGATTGTTTTTTTCGGATCTTCCAATCTTTCAGTAGGGCCCAAAAAATATCCATGGTCAACTGCCAGCATGACTCCTTTTCCATCCTGTGGATTCATTATTCTCGATAAGCGATTTCTTATTCCCCAATCCATGATAGATAACCTCACTATACAAGTTATTTATGTTTTCATCAATAAATTCTTACGAAGTTACTACCAATACCTTCATAGCATCTGATGCCTCGTGTGCACATTTGAAAGCATCGCTGGATTCTCTAATTTGAAAACGGTGTGTAACGAGAGGTAAAAGATCGATTGATTTGTCAAACATTAGTGATAATGCTTGGTTCGTTTCTATTTCTGAGGCACCATAGCTTGGAATGATTATCTGCTCATTAGAATATATAGAATTTAAATCTAGGTCAAACTTTGAACCAACTGATGGAACCCCAAAAAGCAATATCTTTCCCCCTCTTCTTGTTATTTTAAGTGAACTTTCAAACGCTTTGATACTTCCAGTTGCCAAAATTGTGACATCAGTTCCTATATTTTTTGTAATTTCCTTAATTACATCATACTGATTCTCTTGATTCAAATTTACTGTCGTTACACCATATTTTTCAACAAATTTTAACCTGAACTGGTTAATATCAGAAACCACAATATTGTTTGCCCCCCACAATTTAGCCAATAACATATGCATTACCCCAGTTGGTCCAGCGCCCAGAATTGCCACATTATCTCCATGTTTAATTGAAATTTTATTCAATCCTCTAATACAACAAGCAAATGGTTCAATCAGTGCAGCCTCGTCATAAGAGACAGACTCAGGGAGTTTTAATATGCCACCGTGTTCAATATTCCATTTTGGAACGATAAATTGTTCAGACAAGCCACAGGGTTCAATATTACTATTTTGATAATTGGTACACATTGTATAGTTACCTTGAAGACAATATCTACATGAATAGCAACTAACATGATGATGAACAAAGACTCTGTCTCCCTCCTGGAATTTTTTTATATTTTTACCAACTTTAATAACATGACCGGCAGGTTCATGGCCTACTCGTAAGGATTTCATTCCATAATTTCCATAGACTTTTTCTAAATCCGAACCACATATCCCGCATGAATGCATTCTTACTAATAATTCGTCATCATTAATGTATGGTAAATCTGATTCAACCAAGGTTATTTTATTATCAACTATTTTTACGCTCAACATCTGAAATCCACTTTCATGACTAATGTAAACTAAAATTTAATATAATTTTCTACGATAAAAGTTGATTTTAAGTCCAGAATCGATAAGTTATTAATTCGGAATCTATCAATTTGGAGTACTTTTGACATTCAAAAGACTTGGTGCAATAATTCTCTTGGTTAGTGATATGAATAAATCTATTCAATTTTATCGCGAAGTTCTAGAACTACCAGTCAAGAATACTTCTCCAGAATGGGTAGAATTTTTTTCAAGTGGAACTGTACTTGCTTTACATCCGTCCAAAAGTAAAGGCAGATCGAAGAACTCTGGAGTCTTAGTCGGTTTCATGGTTAGCAATCTGGAAGCAGTAACCAAGAAACTAAAAGACAAAAATGTAGAATTTTTCAAAGAACCCAAAGAGGAATCATTTGGAAAGCATGCGATAATAGTCGATCCTGACGGTCATTTAATTTCCATAGCAGAAATGAGCTCAAAGATATCTGAAGGCTTTGATTTAATCGGCTTGATTGGTGCTGAATAATCCAGAATTAGAATAACTTCATTATTGTTAATATTCAAATTTTCTTTCTGAAATATTTCCATGTATCAAGAAATTATCAAAAAAATTTTCATTAGTCTTGGATGCAAACACTACATAGATATTTTGATTCTTATAAAGAATTATCATTAATTGAACTTTAGTAGTTTGATCTTCAAGTGTCAGATCTCCAGTTCCTCTTATCTTTAATATCTGATTTGTTGCTTGATAAGTGATATTATTTGCGCCGGAGGTAACAAGATTTAAACGATAATTTTTGGTGATATTGTTCAAAGTGTTATTCAATTGTACTACGCTTGTAAAGTTTGAAAATTCCTCTCCTCTGATTGCAAGAGTCCATGAGCCTCCCAAGTCGTAATATTTTTTGAGTTCCAGATCTTTACCATTTTTTGAATGAACTATTGATGAATTTTCTAAAACATTAATTATCATTCTTGTGAGGGTATCAACAGGATTACTGAGTGAAACAAGGTCGTCGTTAGGTGAATTTGTGTTGTTATTACGACTTACAATCGGAACATCTGATTTGCTTGCTGATATATTGCTTAGTCCAAGATATTTTGAAGTATTTCCAAGTTCAACCAAACTAGTAGCATTATTAAAAGTACCTTGATAGATCAGATTTGAATTTTGTGGGAAGAAGTTAACCGTAATTGATTCGTATCTATACAAAAAAAATACAATCGAAATTATCGATATGGCAACTATTGACAGTAGGAAAAGGTTTCTGAAATTTGGCATTTGGTTAAATATCATGACTTGTCAAGCTCTGCCTGTTTTAACACCAGACAATATAGTCTATGTGAACTGCGGTATCGTTACAGCGCCTTCAGACGCAGATCTTGCTAGTAGCATATATTTTGCCAGAACTCCGTCCTTGTATTTTGACTTTATTGACTTCCACGTTTTTCTTCTTTTATTGAGTTCAATTCGACCAATATTCAAATTAATCTTTCCTTTGTCGAGGTCAATACTAATTTTATCACCTTTCTTTACTAATGAAATCGGTCCGCCTACCATTGCTTCAGGAGAAACGTGACCGATCATAAATCCTCTCGTTGCCCCAGAAAATCTTCCATCTGTGACCATAGCGACTTCCGTCCCAAGACCTTGTCCAACTAACGCAGCGGTTACAGCGAGCATTTCCCTCATTCCTGGCCCTCCCTTGGGACCTTCATATCTGATAACAATAACATCGCCTTTCTGTCTTCTCTGCTTTGATATTGCCTCAAAAGCATCTTCTTCAGAATTAAACACTTTTGCATTTCCTTCAAATTTTGTCCTCTGCAGACCTGCAACTTTTATCACTGCACCTTCAGGGGCAAGAGTACCTTTTAGAATTTTTAGAGTACCCTCACGATGAAGCGGTTTTTCACAAGAATATACCACAGGTTCAGAATTTGTTAATAATACATTTTCAAGGTTTTGTTTCATTGTTTTGCCTGTGACAGTCAAGGTATCAGGATTTATTAATCCTTTTTTTAGTAAACTTTTCAATATGATAGGTACTCCGCCTACTTTGTCTAAATCAACCATTACATACATACCCCCCGGTCTAGTATCAGCTAAATGAGGTGTCGCTTCCCTAATTCGCTCAAAATCTTTTAAATCCAGTTTTACCCCAATTTCTTTTGATATTGCAAGCAAATGGAGGATTGCATTGGTTGAACCTCCTACCGCATTTGCAATGGCTATTGCATTTTCAAATGCTTCAAATGTTAGAATATCTTTTGGTCTTAGATTATTTTCTAATAGATGAAAGATTTGCTTTCCTGTTTTATAGCATATTTTGTTTCTTTTTTCACTTAAGGCAGGAGGAGAAGCACTTCCTGGCAATGCGATGCCCAGGGCTTCGCTGATACAAGCCATTGTATTTGCTGTATACATCCCTCCGCATGAACCGGCCGAAGGACATGCAACATTCTCCAAGTTTTTTAGGTCTTCAAACTTTATCTTACCCGCTTCGAACGATCCAACTGCCTCATACACATCTTGTATGGTAACCTGCTTTCCATTCCATGTACCAGGCAATATTGTTCCTCCATAGACAAATATTGATGGCAAATTTAGTCTTGCCATCGCCATAATTGTACCTGGTAAACTCTTATCACATCCTGAAATCCCAACAAGTGCATCATATCTATGTGCTCGCATCATTATCTCAATTGAATCTGCAATAATTTCACGACTAACAAGAGACGCCTTCATACCCTCATGACCCATTGCTATACCATCTGAAACAGATACTGTAGTAAACTCTCTTGGAGTACATCCAGAATCCTTTACACCAGCTTTTGAATGCTGTGCCAAATCTCCTAAATGGATATTACAAGGTGTAGCTTCGTTACACGTAGAGGAAACTCCTACAATAGGTTTCGATAAATCGTCGTCATTTAGACCCATTGCTTTATACATTGCTCTATGAGGAGCCCTTGACGGACCATTAACTACAGATCTACTGATAAGTTCCATCAGTGATTTAATGATTAAAGCGTATTTTAATATAACATTAGTACTAATTTAAGGATCGTCTGAAACTAGAAATTATTCTAAAAGTGCAAAAATCTTAATGCCATCAATACCCTCTATTTTAAATAGCGTTTCACACATTCCACATTCGGCATTGCCATTTGCGATATCTACAGAGGAGATATCTTCATTTTTATAATCACATTTTGGACAAGTGAATGTGAATTTCATATTGAACTCATATACTTCGATCGTTTCAATCATCTACAGTTAGAAAAAAATTTGACCTATTTAAAAGTCTCGTAAATAAAGAACATAACAAAAACATAAATCAGCAAGAGGCATTGAGTTTATTTATTGAAATCTAATACTAAATGCATATTCTGTTGTATCATTAATGATGAACTAAAAGCTGTCAAGATATACGAAGATTCACTCTTTCTTGCATTTATGGACAGGTATCCAATTAATACTGGACATACTTTAGTACTTCCAAAGAAACATCATGAAGATATTTTTACAATGGACGACGCAGAAATAGGAAAACTATTCTTAACTGTTTCATTCCTGGCAAAGGGGATCGTAAAGGCATTAGACGCAAAGGGACTAAATATTGGCCAAAATAACGGAAGGGCGGCAAATCAAATAGTACCGCATGTTCATGTCCATATAATACCAAGATACAACTATGACTCACCAAATGGAAGGTGGCCATCAAGAAATCTCATTTCAGATGAAGAACTAGACAAGATTGCCCAAAAAATAAAAGCGTCTCTGACAGTAAACAGGATTAAAGTAAATTAGTATATATACGTGTATGAGTTAATGTGAGGGCTTGAAACGTAAAAGTGCGCCAATATTTCCTAAACTCGCGAGTTGAGCACCTTCTTCTGTTTTTGATGAAATTACTTCCATCTTGGTACCACTGTTAGCAGATAATTCTTCAAGGAGATCGACAATATCTTTTTCTGTAATTTCCTTATCGTCACTTCCGCATTTGGGACAGGATTTTGAAAACTCTTCTTGCTTTACATTGATCAAATTGATTCTTTCAACAAACTTTTCCTGAGTATTTCCACATTTATTGCATTTTATCTCCAAATGCATGTATGGTATTTCATCCGTAATAATCAATATGTCCACAATTCCACTTTTCAACATTTTTAGAACATCATGAATTCCATATACGCCTAATCCTTGATCGGAATAAACTTGACTCATAAATTTCTTGATGAGTTTTTTTTCGTCTAATAATCTGGACTCTGTTATTATTCCCTGTTCGTTTACCTTTTCCAAAATTTCCCGAACTCCTTCGCCCCCAGAATATGAGTTATCAATTGTCGCGAGTACGCTATTTTGTAGTCTATAATCAAGATATTCCTCCTTCAAAAAGTTTTCCTTTGTTGGACCCGGTCCGCCTACAATTAAACCGTTAATTTTGTGTTCATTGATAAAGATTTTTTGTGCATGATCTGCAATTCTGTGAAAATACTCGTTCAGTTCATTTTCCCTGAGTCTTTCAAATCTTCTCGCAGACTGTCCTCCTTGTCGATGCTTTCCAGCAACTCCCGAAGTTAATGTATCTATCACTTCCCACCTATCTCCCGTGAGTATCCCTAAACCTGCTTCCTGGCTGTCTATAGCAAGAAGTCCTATCACTTTCTCATCCTTGAGCATATCTTTGATATGATCTGTCCAAAAATGGTCATCGCATCTGTAAATATTAATCTGAATTGGTTTTGGTGGTAGAACTGAATAAAGCTCTATCTTCTCATTTCCTATTCCCTTGCTGTTAGGGATGGCTCCACAAAAGATAGCAAGTCCATTTTCTGGCGTTTCCTTAAACAATTTAAGATGCTCCATTGTCTTACTCAATGCATCCTGTACATGAGTTCTTGTTAAATCAGATTTTATATTAGATGCAGTGCCAGATTCATTTCTGAGTTGGCCTATTACTTCAAAAATTGGTCTTCTTGGAGGAACATATACTGTAACCAATTCGGTGCCGTGACCAGCAATGTTTGAGAGTTGATTTAACATCTTGGTTAGTTTGTATCTCTTTACAGAATCCCACGTTTTTTTGTGGGTGTTTAGACTCATTTCTAACAGTATGACATCTTTAAGTCAATATAATATAAGGTTAAGGCTATCGTTTTGCGCATTTTATTGTCTTAATTATGTCCTATCCCATTACTATAAAAATACGAGTTCAGAATAGGTAGTCAGCAGATGCTTCCTAGAATTGATTACATAAAGCAAGGAAGGGTGAAACTGGGGTTGACTCAACGTGAACTGGCATCTCTGTCTGGAATTAGCACGTCTATGATAAATCAAATTGAATCAGGACGATGCAAGCCCAGTTACGATACGGCTAAAAAAATATTCGAGGTACTTAGTTCTCAAGAAGGAAAAACCTCATTGAAGGCCGGAGACATATGTAGTCATGAGGTGATTTCAGTGCTGAAAGATGAGAAATTGGAACTAGCGATAGAAAAGATGATGAAAAATTCAATTAGCCAAATCCCAGTTAGAGAAGATTCTAAAATTGTGGGTCTAGTAAGCGAAGATGTCCTTGCTAGAAAGATACTTGAAAGTGACGATAAGAAAAACATCCATCAGGTACCCATTTTGCAGATAATGGAACCACCTCCACCAATAGTTGATATATCAACACCTGCTAAAGCACTAATTCCGCTTGTAAGATTTGCAAAGTGCGTACTCGTAAGTCGCAAAGGAGAGATTATAGGAATTATAACCATAAGTGATACCTTAAAAATGGCAGAATAATAATCAGACCTAATCTCTCAATTTTTCCAAGCCAACGCAGCAATCTGCATTCTTTAAACAATTTTCGCAAATATTTATTGCGCTTCCACTTGGTAGTATATCCTCACATAAGGCGCACTTTTTTTGAGTTGCACTCATTATGGATATGATATTCCAGTACCTGATATATATTTTCAAGCACTCGCGTAATCATACTTTAATGCTATTCCTTAGCTAACATACAAATGAATTTCAGTTCAACTCCTAAACCATTCTATGTTTCTTCTTCGTGTCATTCTTTAGCCACTTTGTAACCAATATCAATCCAAACACTGGAAAGCTACCAATAAACAAATATGGAAAGATGGCAAGGAAGATTGATGGATGAAATAAGTCCATAGGTAGTACAATCTACAATGGTATAATATAATTCTGTAGCTTCAAGGCTTCTAACCGAATGTTTGTAATGGCTAGAATCAACGTGATAATCTTCCTTCCAAATTAATTCGCTTCTTATTATTCATAAGATCCGCAGTAAGAGAATCACGACTATTTTGTTACATATTGGTCTGAATCTATTGTCAAAGAATAATTTTTGATTTTAGAAGATTGAAGCTTATCATCCATAACTATTGTAAAACTTGCTTCTGAATGCGAAGTCATATTGCTGGGTTCAGCAATTGCACTTGATAGACCAATTATTTTACCATTGTTGTCATAAAAAGATGAAATTGCAAGAACGTTGGTTGCAGTTTCGTTACCCGCATTTGAAATTCTTCCACTAACATAATAATATCCAAATAAATCGGGTCTGGATTTTGAAGATGTAATAACCATGCTATCTGGCTTCTGATTTCCAACCTTACTTGTAAAATTTAGAGCATAGTCAGAAATTTGTTTAGATTTATCTTTATCCAGAAATATTAATTCAAATGGTGATACCTGTCCGGTATTTAATGAACGAACTGCGGCTATTCCACTTGCATTGCCTATGTTTTGTCCGTTTTTGTCATAAAAAATAGCATATATTGCAACACCGTACTGAGGTTCATTTGAAATATTTCTTATTTCACCGAATAAATGGATAAAGCCACTTTGATCAATTATAGTATTTGTTTGTAGAACCTTGAAGTTCTCTAGGGAGTAGACTGGATTATTTATAACCAATATCAATATCCCACAAAAAACCAATACTGTCTTTGGGATTGATAGATAAGTAAAGTATGAAACAAAATTTCTAAAATATTTTATCATAACAAAACATCTCAAAAGTATTGGTACATAGAGGGAGTATATTTTTGTTTCAAACGATATTCTCGCTTTACAGATTAATGATTCTTTAACAGAAAATCTGCATAAACTTTTTCGTATTGGTAAGCAAGTGACAAATTATCATTCGAGAGTTGATCTTCAGTTCTATTTTCAGTAATCAGATAATTCTTGAAATGTTCGTAGCTAGCTGCTTCTGATTCTAATGATCTAATAAATGAATTCTTGATATTATCATGTCCATTTGGAACACTCAAATTTCTTGCTTCATTTTCAAGCTCTTCAAATTGAGACAAATATCTATCAGTAATAGTTACCATTGTCAAATTGTCGTGTTTTTTCATATTCCATTTTCCAACTTCTTCCTGATATTTTCTAGTCAGTTCTTGCGATTTTGATACCAAGGCGCTGAGTGAGTCACTGAAAACTTGTATATTACTTTTAAAAGGATTAAAAAATATTGCCAAAACTATTGATACCACTACCGTGACCGATATTATGATTCCGAAGAGCGCCTTTTTGGAATTCAATTTTAATTTATCCGATGCTTTGAATAATAAATAGTTTTTCAAACCATAAAGTAACAACCTTTTGTAAAAAAAGTAATACATAATAAATCCTCTTGAAATTTGAATATTCGTCATTTGGAATACAATTACTGTCTATCAAATTCAATAATTTCCTTTTTTTTCCATGAAGTATACATGATATGATCTGTAAGCTCGACATCATATAACTCAAAAATCTTGCTTCTCAGATTATCTGCATCTTTAAACATTTTCTCAGCCCTAAGCTTATTTCTCTGGCCAATCATCTTTTCGATTTCTTTTTTAGTATCAATATCAAACTCTGCTATCTTAACACCCATGATATTCATTATAGTATTTACAATAGGTAATGCTTTATCAGACATTGCGGTTGTTAACTTTTCAGATGAGCTTAAATTGTTTACATACGATACTAGTTTCATAAACGCCGATATTGCTGATGAAGTATTGAGGTTACTATCTAAAAATGACATAAAATCATCGAGATAACCATTGCATTTGCTTTCAAATTCGTCCATGCCTCCAGATACATTTTTTGTTGTTACAAGTTCGTAAATACAATGCTCAATCTGTCTCCATTTTTGCAATGATTCATACAAAATTTCATCATTGAAGTCCATCGGTTTTGAATATTGAGAAGATATTAAGTACAATCGAAGTACATTAGCTCCCCATTTTTTAAGCGCGTTTTTAAGGAGGATCATATTTCTGAGGGATTTTGACATCTTCTCTGAATTAATTGTAATCATACCTACATGCATCCAAAGTTTTGCAAGTGTCTTTTCGTTAAATGTTTCAGATTGAGCAATTTCATTTTCGTGATGCGGAAATATCAGATCAGTACCACCACCATGTATCTCTATTTCATTACCAAGGAACTTTGATACCATGACAGAACACTCGATATGCCAACCTGGCCTTCCTGATCCCCAAGGACTTTCCCAAGATGGACTATCAGAAGAAAATTTCCATAGAGCAAAGTCTAGTGGATCCTCCTTTAAAGTATCAATTTCAATTCTTGAACCCTCTTCAAGTTCATCAATTTGTTTCTTTGATAGTATACCATAACTTGGGAATGATCTCACTCTAAAATATATTCCATTTAAAGTAGTATAAGTATAATTTTTATCCTTCAGTATTTTAATGGCTGTTATTATCTCGCCTATGTGTTCAGTTGCTTTTGGATAGAAATCAGCTTTTAAGACATTTAGTTTAGTAAAATCTTCAAAATAACTCGCAATATATTTGGAAGAAATTTCTTCAGGAGTCTTCCCTTCTAATTTTGCCCTGTTTATTATTTTATCATCAATATCGGTAAAGTTTTGTACATAAGTTAGATCATGCCCTATCCGTATTAAATATCGTCTTAAAACATCAAAAACAACTATAGTTCGCGCATGTCCAATATGACAGTCGTCATATACTGTGATACCGCAGACGTATATCCTAATCTTATTGTCTCTCTTTGTACCAATCTCTTCAAGAGTATCAGTAAGTCTGTTATAAATTTTCAAATTGGAACTATATCATGCATGAAGACTAATTTATAATAAATTCAAACATCTATGTAGATATCTTTTCCCTTTAAATCAATGTTATACGTTTTTAATTTTACTCCCTCAAGATAATCCAATAATTCTCCAGTGCGTACATTATAGTGCCATGAATGTAATGGACATTCCACCACCTCACCAGCTACCCTACCTGGAGCAAGTGAGCCATCTTGATGTCTACACAAGGCTTCTATAGCATAAAATTTTTCTTTTATTCGAAAAATAGCTATTCTAATACCGCTTAAATTTACTTCCTTTCCAGTTTTCTTGTCAAACTCCTCAATACTTGCCGCACGCATCCAGGTCATAATTAGTTTTAAAGTTTCAATCTCTTATAAAATATTATGCATGATTTATCAGAAAATGCTTGAAACTTTAGTAGGATTTCGCGTATTTTATCTGAAGTGGTGTCAGTTTATCAATACTTATTCCAAAATATTTCAGGGATAACTTTGCTACATTAGAGTCTATATTTTCCGGTACAGAATAAATTTTCTTCTCCATTCTTTTATGATTTCTAAAAATATGTATTATAGAGAGGAGCTGATTTGCAAAAGACATCGCCATTACTTCTGGAGGGTTCCCCTCAGCACCTACTAAATTAACAACCCTACCCTTAGAGAGAAGGAAAATTTTTTTCCCGTGAATGTGGAAACAGTCCAAATAAGGTTTAATTTGGTAATTTTGTTTTGAATTTAAAAATAATTTATCTACTTCTATTTCATTATCAAAATGTCCGGCATTTGCAAGTATCACTCCATTTTTCATTTTTCTAAAATGTTTTTCCGAAATAACATTTTTTTGTCCTGTGCAAGTGATAAAAATATCTGCCTTGTCTACGACCTGAATAATTTTTCTTACTTGGTAACCATCCATATATGCCTCGAGGGCCCTAAGGGAATCAACCTCAACAACAGTAACAATAGCACCCAAGCCTTTAGCTCTAGATGCAACGCCTTTACCCACATATCCGTAGCCGCATATAACTATGTGTTTACCCGCAATAAGAACATTGGTCAATTTGATAATAGCCATTAGAGTACTTTGCCCTGTTCCATATCGATTATCAAATAGATGTTTAGTACGGGCGTCGTTAACACCAATAATAGGATACAGCAACATTCCCTGTTCCTCTAACGCTCTTAGTCTTGTGATTCCAGATGTTGTTTCTTCAGTTCCGCCCAATATCCCCTGAACTTTCTTGTTGTGTGCCATTATGTGAAGATTTGATCCATCATCGGTCAGTACATGAGGTTGAGTTTCTAAAACTTGTTTTATATTATCAAAATATTCCCTTTCAGTTTCATCCTTCCACGCATAAACCTTGACGCCCTTTGATGATAGAAAGGCTGCTATATCCTCTTGTACCGATAATGGATTTGCAGAACAGAGAGAAACTTTCGATCCTAATTTGATCGCGGCTATTACCAGAACAGATGTCTCCTTTGTGACGTGTAGTGAAAGACCGAGTCTTAGCCCTTTTAATGGCTTGTGCTCAATATTTTCATTAACTAATGTAGTTATGATACCCATATGAGAGTACGCCCATTCCCATGATTTTTCCCCATTATGAATTAGTCCGATATTTTTCATCTGGCTAATACACTGAATCAATATGATATAACTGATTAGCGATAAGAATATCGATAATCATACGCATGAGAAATAAACACCATTTCCACATTTTGTCATGAAATTGGTTAATTCAGATAGTTTTAATCTCTCATCGTCATCACTGATTCTGCTGTGCTAAATTCCAATAGAAACAGTGTAATAATAACGAGTGCACTTCCCTATGCAAATGGAGAGATACACCTAGGTCACATTTCTTCTACTTATCTGCCTGCAGATATATTTCGAAGGTTTCTAAAACTAAATGGAGTTGAAGTATATCACCTATGTGCATCAGATGATTTTGGTACGCCCATACTAATTGAAACTGAAAAAAAGAAGACGAAACCAGAATTATATGTAAAATATTGGCATGATAAAGACATTGATGATTTTAATTCAGTTGGAATAGTTTTCGATTCTTTTTCACAAACGAGCTCAGAAACGAATAGAAAGTTTGTCCAGTATGTCTTCAACGTATTAAAAAAGAGGAGGCTTGTTTATGAAAAGGAAGTTGTACAATATTATTGCGAAAAAGATTTGAAATTTCTGCCAGACCGCTATGTAATCGGAAAATGTCCTTATTGTGGTGCAGAGGATCAGTATTCCGATCTATGCGAAAAATGTGGAAGAATCCCCGAAAAGATACTAGATCCAAGGTGTGCTATTTGTGGATTAGCACCAGTCAAAAAAAAGAGCAACCACTATTTTTTCAAGCTATCCAATTTTGAAGACGCTCTTGAAAAGTGGTTAAAGGAAAACAAACTACTTCAACAAGATGTCAAAAAATATGTGCTTAACTGGATTGTAGAAGGGCTCCAAGATTGGGATATAACAAGAGATATTTCTTGGGGGGTGAATATTCCTATTACTGGTAATGAGAAAAAAGATAAAGTATTCTATGGGTGGTTCGATAACCATTTATGTTATATTTCCTCTCTTATTGAACTATTAGGCGACATAAATAAAGCAAGAGAAATATGGAATAGTTCTAAAATATATCATTTTATTGGAAAAGATATTGTTTACCATCATTACCTTTTCTTACCAGCAATTAGAATAGGTATGAATGAAGAATACAAATTGCCGGATCTCATCCCAACACGTGGACATCTTATGCTTCAGAATAATAAAATCTCAAAGAGCAGGAATTGGTATATTGGGTTAAGGGAGTTTGTAAATCTATTTCAAGCAGATTATCTTCGATTTTACATAGCGTCAATTTGCAGCTATTCCCAAGATGATATTAACTTTGATTGGAATGATTTCGAAAAAAAAATAAACAATGAATTAATAGCAAATATTGGCAACTTTGTGAATAGAACATTAACTTTCATTAAAAAATATTTTGGCAACATGATACCCAATCCAAATGAATATGATGACGCAGATAGAAAAGCATTGGCGGAAATAGAAAGCATTGGTAACACAGTTGGCGGTTTTATTTTAGGTAACGAAATTGATAAGGCATTAAAAAACATTCTGAATTTTTCCTCAAGGTTTAATCAATACTTTCAGAAAAAGGAACCTTGGAAAAACCCTGAACAGTCAGGTGCCACACTTTTTATTTCAATTAACGCCGTACGGTCTCTCTCCATATTACTTGCTCCGTTCATACCCTTTTCGGTAGAAAAAGTTTGGAAACAAATGTCGTTGGGAGGTAGCATTTACGAACAGGGTTGGAAGACAGTTGGATCAATACTGTTGAAGCCAGATCACAGATTAGGAGATATTGAACCAATCTTCAAGAAAGTCGACACAGATAAGATAAAAGAGCAGGAAAATATACTAAATAATAGTTAAAATTGGCCAAATCAGGATTAATGGTAGGAAGATTTCAGCCATTTCATAATGGTCATCTCAACCTTGCCAATCAAATATTAGAAGACTGTGAACAGTTGATAATTGCTATAGGTAGCTCTCAATTTAACTATACGTTTACAAATCCATTTACAGCAGGCGAGCGAATTTACTTCATTCATGATTCTTTAGTGGAAGCAAAAATTGATCTTAAAAGGGTATACATTGTGCCAATCATGAATTTAGAAAATAATGCAATTTGGGTTCAACATCTAAGATCTATGTTACCTAAGTTTGATACTATATACTCTGGTAACAAATTCGTACTGGAGCTTTCGTCCCGTAGTTCTGAAACCTTTGATGTTCTCACTCCTAAATTTCATGACCAAATTAACTGTAATGGAACTAACATTAGGATGAATATTGTTATGGACAAAGAGTGGAAAGATTATGTTCCAAATGCGGTATATCGCATAATTTCAGAGCTTGACGGAACACACAGAATAAAAGTCCTGTTTGAAAGCCAGAGAGATGGAGCTGGTGAAATTAAACAATATCCCGACATAAAATAATTAGAGAATAAAATGCTTTAGGATATGCCATGACAAAAGGACTAAGGGCTTGTCCAGTTTGCAAGAACTGTGGAGCCAAAAAATTTTCAGTAATATCAAACAAATCCAGTACAGTAATCCTAGAATGCAAGAATTGTCAAGTTAGAATAGAAATTTTATAGTAATTCCTCGTTTTATTTAACTCAAATTGAATTAGACTTTTTATACGATTCCCATTTAATTTATGGTAAGAATTGGGGAAGAAGAACTCCTAGGAACTTTATATTTACACTAATGATTCTTAAAGTGAACATATGTACTGAATTAAATATATTTAAGAATCTGTATTAAAATAACAATTGTCAGTTTGCTTATTCACAATTTAAAAAATTTGAATTTAATATCATTAAGTATCGTTTTCCCCCTATTTCTTTTTTTGACGCAGTTTGTAAATGCGTCAATAAATGTTTCATCATATATATTTTCATTAGAATCAAAACCGTATGGATTGACATTAGAAGAATGGGCTACAAAATGGTGGCAATGGGCATATAGTCAACCAAAGGGGAGCAATCCTTTAGTTGACGATATAGGAGGAAATCTCTGTAAGACAGGACAAGACAATGAAAAAGTATGGTACCTAGCTGGCTCTTTGGTTAATAATTCAGAGGTAAAAAGATCTTGTACTGTTCCATTAGATAAAGCAATTTTGTTTCCAGTCATAGTAGCGGAATGTTCTATTAAGTCTAACTGGTGGAATAATTTGTTTGTAAATAGCATGGAAAAACTATGGAAAGTATGTAATGCACAAATAGTTAAATTGAACACAAAAGTTGATAATCACTCAGTAAATCCAATATATGTTAAATCATCCAAAATGTTCGAATTGGTATTTCCCCATAATAATGTAAAGAATGCAGAGCCTGGTAAGACACAATCGGTTAACAAAGGATATTGGTTAATGATTGAGCCTCTACCTGAAGGAATACATAATATAACATCTTTCGCAGTAGATAGTCATAATTTTAGATCAAATGTAACATCTTACTTGACTGTTAAATGATATTTCATATTCACCTGTATCTCACCGGACCTACACGAACCAGAAGAGCTTACCGTGTGTTTTCCTGTTGTGAAACTATTAGGTTTTATGAATAACCAATAACCATCCGTAATAGCCATTTTTCCATCCAAAGGAAAGAAATCAGGAGTGGAGACTCTTATGCACTGATCACGCATTTGTATAGTTTCATCAATTAGTAAACTTATAATGTCCTTATTAATTATGTCAATTTCTATTTTGGCATCATCTTGTAGTTTCTGATCATATTTTTTATCATTAGCATAATTAATTCCTATCCAATTTATTGGTAACAATAATATCGCCTTTTCTTTATCAATTTTAAATTCCCTGTCGGTAAGATTTTCTTGTACGTCGACTAATAAAAAATCAAAAAAAATTGACAAGTTGTAAAAAAAAACTATTTTATAGTAAATTCTTTTAAAAAATTTAAATAATTACCTAATTGCGATATCAGCAATCTTGAGCTCAAAAAAAATGAAAGTAAAAGGGGGTGATTTAGAAAGTTGTTTAAAAGACTTAGATTGTTCATAATTTTAGCAGGTTCAGTACTGACAGGCGCTTTGACTATAGCCGCAATAACACAATTCGGAGCTGTAGAAGTAATGGCCAGACATAACTAAATTAGGCACAATATGTTCTACTATGACAGCGAGACCATCTTTGGCAAGTCTTATCCAGATTGGGTAGTCAAATGGTGGCAATCATGGGGCTATGTAGATTGGAGAAGAAATAGGGGCGATGTATTCATGATGCCAGCTAAAATGCAGAATGACGACATTAAGGAGCGCTCTTTTAAAATAAATAAAGACAAGCCAATCCTTCTGTCAGTAATAAACTGGATTGGCCCCGATTTGAAAGAAGCAAAGGAAGAAATCGACATTGTAGCAAAGGAGAGACTAGATGTTAGTCTAGATGGGAAGCAGATAGGTCAGGATTCATCTAGAATCCTAACTCCTTTTTTTAGGCTACGGAGAAAGGATTACGTAAGTGATGGCTACTGGTTGTTTTTCAAGCCTAATGTACTAGAAGAAGGAAGACATGAAATCAGCTCGTATGGTTCATGCAGAAGCGGCAAGATTCAGATTGCGATGAATTATCATCTTTCCATTTCCTAGCTTTACTTAGTCCTAGGATTATTTTATTTCTATTTTTTTGACTCTTATTTCTAGCGGATTTTAACACATGAATTAAACAAACTATTTTTATCATAGTTATTTTTATTTTAGATTAGCTAGAGAAAGAAAAGGAGCTGCGACTCTGGTTGCTAGGATTCAAGGTTAAATCAATATACGGTGTAGTCATTCTCGGTCTTGCTAGCGTACTTGCTATTCTGACAGGTGTCAATATCTGGCTATATTATAACAGTATACCTGTGACAAATAACACAAAAGCATTTCATGTAACATTATCAGACTGGACGGCAAGATGGTGGAAATGGGCGTTTTCCTTCTCAGGATATTACAACAACCCACTACTTGACCCGAATGGTACGTCTGTCATGAAGTTTCAACCTCCAAATCAACCAGTGTTTTTCCTCTCTGGAGCATACAATTCAGTAGGAAATAGGACAGTAGCAATTCCTGCAGATAAGGGAATCTTGTTTCCAGTGCTTAATGGAGAAATATCATTTCTGGATTTGCCAAATGCAACTAGCCAAGCTGATTTGAAGAAAGCACTTGATTCAGATATTGGTACGGCAACCTATATTGGAGCAGAATTAGATGGTAAGGAAATACAATTCCAAAGAATACATGCGCCCTTGTTTGACATCAATTATGCTAAAGATAACATTCTTAGTACCAACAAAAGTGGCCCTACTCAGGCAGTTTCTGATGGATACTGGATATATTTAGAACCAAACTCAATTCCAGTAGGCGAACACATCCTTCATATCAAAGGAGAACAGCCATTCTATCGTTCAGAAGTAACGTATAAAATGAATATTGTTAGTGAAGAAAATAAATAAAATTATATTTTTAAAAGATCCTACAATTATAACTGTAAAAACAATTTCTTTTGCCTATCTTGATATTCATACAATAAACACAATTTAACTTACCGTTGCAATTAGTGAGACCAGTTAGGCATTATAATTATTATTCCAATGACAAGAAGCAACAGCAAAAAGAAAATAAAGATGAAGTAGTCACATCATTTTAATAAATTAATTTAAAATAATATAAAATATAGAACTCTGCCTCTCTTCAAAGAACCTGGGTCTATTATATCCTAACAGTCCTATTTACAATAGGTGACTCTAGATCAACTATTCCAAAAGGAAATTGAAGAATCGAGGCTGACTTCAACGACAAAACGATGAAAGTACTTACAAAAGAGATCTTGAAAAATAATTGAATTGATAAGTTCGTTTCTAAGAAATATCAACTATAGGAAAATCACTATTTAACGTCAAAAACATATGTAAATTGTGCAGAGTTTACATTTCCGGCTCCGCTAAGAGTAGTAGGCTCCACACTATTTTGGTAATAGACTGTGTGAGTCCCAGGTTGAAGAGGTTTTAAGAAAACAAACCATCCATGTGCTGCAGCAGGAAATGTGCCATATCGTTCAACTATAACATGACTGTTAATTGGAATCGTAACATTAAACTGGTTACTATATACTTCAGTCACGTTGTTCATAATATTTGTCTTGTAATCTAGGGCATCTAGCGTCGCAACAGGAATATTATCCACCTTTACTTGTCCCCTGACTTTTCCTAAATCAAACCCTCTGGCGCAGTCTAATAATTGTTTGAATGAGTAAGTTTCAAAAGCTTTTGTTCCCTGGTCACATTCTCCAGTCCAAATCGGAATTAGTATCCCGGCATTATGGGATATTGTGCATTTCTGATTCCAAATACCTCCTGCAGCAGTATCAGCTAACATAACCGTAGAATTTTCCCTGTGAACCAGGCATCCATTTTCTTTTAGGCCAAGAAAGTCGTTTGTTTTCGGGTCAGGTGGAATAGACAAGTCCCAATTCCAATATTTCGCTATCCAATCACCATAAGATATACCAAATGGTAATTCACCTTTCGAATAAAATTCTACATTATAGCCGGTTAAGACGGGCAGAGTAATATAGTAAGTTGCAACTAAAGATAGTAGGATGTACAAATTTAATTTGATTGTGCTATCTGGAATTCTAACCATTGTAGCAACTATGCCATGTGAAATAACGTTGCTTAAGAATATTTCTGGTATTATTACTTGTTCGGTATCGAAGAATGTCGTTTGCATCCTATACCGAGTCGTATAATTAAAAGTTGTATAATTAAATCATGGTTCAATTCAACATAACTATTACCAGAAAAAGGGCATTGATGGTAATTTTCGCTGCGGTATCAATTATGATTGTTGACTCAAACTTTGTGAAGTATATCGCGTCCAGTAGTCAAGAATTTCCCACACTTACCAATGTCAGTACCTTTATCACCCTAGCGTTACTATTCATTGGAGTTTCGGTAGTAATACTTGGATTTATCGAAAGGAAAGAATCAGGTTCTGGTTTAAAAGGTGTCTTAGGAATAAAAAATTCTTACATTATAATTTGGATGGTTCAAATCTCACTTATTGCCATACTCGCAATAATAATACTATCAACAGTTGTTTCGCAAAATTACAACATCCTCTCACTTTTTGTTGTCATCTTCATTAGTCATATCTCCGCATTATTCTTCCTATTGCTTCTGGTGCTAAGTCTAGTTGTGTGGATTATGGTAAGAATGAATAAACTTCTCTTACTATATTCAGTATCTTTTACGTTACTGGTTTCAACCATAATAATATCCATGGTTTATGCATCAATTGTGTTAATGAATCAACCATCAGTGATAAAGCCATATCCGATTCGAAGTAGTGTGTATGACCTTCCGCGTGCAGATCTAGCAATTTATTTCGGGCCTACACTGGATGTTATTTCTATACTATCATTCGTATCAGTCTGGATAGTATCAGCATTCCTACTTAGTACCTACATCAGGAAGATGGGAAAGGTCAAATTTTGGACGATCATAGCATTACCACTAGTTTACTTCTTGTTTCCATTTGAGATATACTTTCTAAACATATTCCAACCTTTAATATCTTCTTCTCCGGTATCATTTGCAATAATAAATTCTATAATTTTTGGATCAACCAAACAAATTGGTGGCCTATTTTTTAGTTTTGCCTTCTTGGGCGCTTCTGCTTTACTTGAAAAGTACGAAATTCGCAACTACTTGTTGATTTCTGCTGTTGGTATAGCGATCCTTTTTGGATCAATCGATATAAATTCAGTGTTGTATGCCACATATCCGCCATTTGGACTTGTAACGATATCATTCATGGCAATTGGTTCATACTTGGTATTTACTTCGAAAAGAATTTTATAAAAGTGCAATGAGTCAGTTGGATCTTCTAAGAGTGATCGGAGTGACGCAGATGGAAAAGGAACTCATAGAAAATTACAAATCCCTTGAAAAACGTATTAAACGGCCTGAGATAACAGACAGACATTTTGAGAAAGATAATGTGAGAGAGGTTTTACATGGATTGGTTGATGATCTTGACAAGGATGATGTAAGAGAAATATTGCACGACGTGTTGGATGAAGTTTACTCAAAGTCTAAGACCAACACTGATAGTTGAAGGCTAAGATTAGTTCCATTTAAATTCGATAGTGGAAAACCGATAGTATAATACCAACATATGTTTTGGTATTCATTTTAGATTTTTTTAGCAACAATGGCCAACCGTTCATGTAATTTCATGGTTAGGAGGAACGATGAAAACTAGAAATAGAAATAAGAAGGAGTTGCGGCGGAGAAAGAATCTTTGGTATCCGTTAGAAATTCTAATCTGATATAGTCTAATTGGACTTGCTATAAATATCGATACACAATATGGGTAAGTATGACTGCAAAGAAATGGTTTGACAGTGATGTTTCTTTCGAACAACTTAGAAACAAGACAATTGCCGTAGTAGGGTACGGTATCCAGGGAAGAGCTCAAGCAAATAATATGAAAGACTCCGGATTGAATGTAATAATTGGGTTATACAAGGAAGGAAAATCATGGAAAATAGCCGAAAATGATGGACATGTTGTTAAAGGTGTAAACGAGGCGTCAAAATTGGCGGATATTATTCACGTTCTAACTCCAGATATGGAACAATCTAAGGTGTACAAGAATCAAATAGAACCAGGGATTTCAGAGGGAAAAACACTTAATTTTTCTCACGGAGCAGCTATACACTGGAAATGGATTGTTCCGCCAAAAGATATCGATGTAGTAATGGTCGCTCCCAAGGGACCTGGCCAAAGAGTACGAGAATTGTATCAGGAGGGATTTGGTACACCTTCCCTGATTGCAGTCTATCAAGATTATTCTGGAAATGCCTTAAAAACTGCTTTAGGATTGGCTAAGGCCATCGGAAGTACAAGACCAGGAGTAATTGAAACCACATTCAAGGAAGAAGTTGAAACAGATTGGTTTGGAGAACAAGTAGACTTGTGCGGCGGCGCTCATTCTCTGGTACTGAATGCCTTTGAAACCCTAGTTGAAGCTGGTTACCAACCGGAGGTAGCTTATTACGAATGCCTGCATGAGCTAAAACTAATAGTTGATTTAATATACAAATATGGAATAACAGGAATGTACAATAGGGTTAGTGAAACTGCAAGGTACGGAGGTCTGACCAGAGGACCAAAGGTAATTAACAACCAAGTAAAAGAGAACATGAAACGAGTCTTGAAGGATATTCAATCAGGCGAATTTGCTAATGAATGGGAGAGCGTTTACAAAAAGGATGGGAAGAACTCATTTGTTAGATTCATGAACCAATTAGAAAAAAGCCAATTAGAAATTGTCGGTAAAGAAATGAGAAAGATGATGTGGAAAAATGGAGAATAGGATTCTGGACTCTTAAATTCAGAGTACTAAAAATTCACATAGCAATTTTCCAATCATATTTCATGGGCTAATTGCAAATTTGATCTATTTTTTTACCATTATTGTTTCGTGTCATGGTTAATATTGTATAGGCAATATTTTATATTGATTATTTTCATATGTGCATAGTGTCTGTTGTAGAAAGGAATCGTATTCCTTTTTGAAGTTCTCTACCTAGTTTTATTACAAATCTTGGGCTGATTCCCTCCCTGGTATTTAGAGTAATATGCACGCATTATTGACGATTCATTTCTTCAATAAATTTACAATAACCCTAATAAACTATAATGTCGGATAAGATATGCGATGTGGGGTTGTAAGCGCAATATGAGAACATCAGGACAGGTCTTGGGTAGTTTTGGGTAACACTCAAAACCCATTTGAAATTTCTAATGGTAAGCACGTAATGCTCTTGTACGAAAAAGACAAAGACCGCACTGAAGCAGCTGCTCATTGGATTAATCAGGCTCTTGATGAGGAGCAGCTATGTATTTACGCATCCGTATATGCTTTTGACAAGTTGCATATTTCAAGTATTTCCAATTTATCTACGAAAATAAAAAATTATCAAGAACACGTCGACAATAATAATTTACAGACTATCAATTTTCGACCTTACTATGAATCTGCACTAAGCGGAAACCTAGTGCTATTTGAGAATCTTAAAGCAAATTTAGAGAAGTTAGTTCATGATCTTATAGTGAAAGGTAAGAAGGACAAAATAATTGTTTTTGCTGATGCCGCATGTTGTTTGTGTGAAAATAGATCGTTTGGTAAGTCGGAAATACTAGAAAAATGGTGGCAGGAAGTTCATGATGAATGGGTCAAAAACAAATACCATATCACGGTAATTTGCCCTCACCCTCACCTTATGTTGCAGAGTAAACAGGACACAAAATCCAAGATTGCAAATTTACATGATTTGATGTTGGAACTAAACAAATATGATCTTCATAATCTGGGGATACCAATTGGACAAGAAAATTACATGCGAATTCTTATTGTGGAATCCGATCCTGATTTAATGACTCTTTATACAGAGTTTTTGGCCGACCGCGAAATTGATGTGGTTGTGGTGTCAGAGGGTAACGAATGCTTGTCTTTAGTAAAAGCAAATGATTTTGATATTATTATTTTAGACACACATCTATCTGGTAATATGGGACCAATTGATGTTGCAAAAGAGATATATCGAATCAAGCCAGGCCAAAGAATTGTCTTAACTACTACCAATCCACTTTATCAAACTTCTGCAATTAATTGTTTTAGAGTAAATAAGGATGACATTTTGGTAAAGCCATTTATGTTATCGAATCTAATAGAAGTAATTAAGAGAAAATGAATTTTTTCAAACCTTCAATTTCGCGTTAGTCATTATTTCCTTTTTTTGCCTTGATAAGAATTTGTAATTCATGGCAAGAGTCATGTAAAATTCTCTGTGCTTGTTCCTTATCTTTGGCAGATATTATAATTCCGCCCGGACCAAATTTACATTCATTAAGTTTGATTGGGATATCTACATGAAGTATTCGTCCAATAAACTCTAATAATGAAGGATACGTCTTACTATTCTTATATACAAATGAAGCAGAATTTTTGGTCATTAACACCTCTTCTTCTACAGGAAATAGTAACTGGTTTTCCGTCATGGTTTTCAAGATTTCCTCTTCTATTTTTGTTGCCTTCGATTTCATATTCTGATTTCGTGCAACATTTGCTTCAAATGCCCATTGCTCCAGCTTTTCGAAATCCATAATATGTAATATCAAAAGGGTATCAATAAAATGTTGTCATACTTATTGGTTACAGGATGTCGTTACTAAGAAAATTATTACTTAAGTTTCAAAGATGATTTACAGATTTGTCTCTCAAGTATTTCTCATATTCAAAGAGTGAATTTTCTTGTGAATCAGTTTGAATAGACCCTGGTCTTAGGTTCCTGATTCTAGTTATAGCATCTTTTGCACCGAGATTTTCTTTTTTTAATAGATAAGCCCCAAGTATCGTCCCTGTTCTTCCTTTCCCCGCTGCGCAATGAACCAACACCGCTCTTTTCCCTTCAATTTCATTTTCGATAAATTTTACGGTTGATTCTATCTCTTCGATAGAAGGAGAATGATAGTCTTCAACTCTTAAATGCAAGTAATTAAGTTTCTTAGTCGTTTCACCTCTAGAATGTGAATGCTTATTATCGTCAACTGATAACCACTCCAAAGGTAATGGGAGTTCACGGACTGTTACGATTGTGCCAATTCCGTGATTTACTAGCCACATGAATTGATCGAAAGTTAGAGGCAATCCACTTCCTGCAAGCTGATTGTTTATCACCCAACTAAAATTTGTAGGGCGTGAAATGAATTTGCTGTAAAGCCATCGATAAGCGTCCCCAATAAGAGTCATTTTATAAGTTGAAATTTACTGTATACCAATTTAGATTTAAATCTTCATCACCTTCTCAAGAGCGATTTTTACACATATTTCTCCTCCATTATTGCCGAGATATCCACTGCATTAATTCGATATTCCTCGCTTCCTCTTCCTTTGATTCCGGACTCCCTACATACCAAAGATAGGTCAGTCCACCAACTTGCCACATAACTTGGAGTATTTCAAACTGCCAATTTTTGAAGGTATGCTTATATTTTCTTGCCAAGTTTGATCTGTGACAAAATCAAAGTACCAATGTCCTAAAATGGATCCTGAAAATAGAATCAATGTTAACCTGAGATAGCCATATTTTTTGCTAGTTTTCTAATTTTCTTATAAATTAACATCAATGTTTATTCAGAAAACATTGGTTCAATGTCTATGAAATATTTACTATCAGTATGCGAGTGTTTCTAATTTAAGAACATTTCTCTCGCACTCTCAGTTATTTCCAATCATTTCCTGATAATTTTTATCAATTAAATTATGCAGAAATCTAATACCTACTGTTTATATTATCTTGATTGGAATATTTTCAATTATCATAGCCGCCAAAATAGATCAAATTTTAAAGGCCAGAATCAAACCTATAACAAGTGTAACCTATATGTCCTATGTTGCATTTAATATTCTGTGACAAAAAATTTCAAATGCAAAGAATGCGGCTTGTTATACCCTACACAAGACGATCTAGATTTGCATTTTAAAGATATCCATAAAGAATAGTATGGTTATAAATTTTGTTGCTTAATATTCTAGTATATGACCTCAATATCCCATTAGAACTTACTAATTTTAGCGATTGTTCTCATAGTAATAGGAGCGGTCTTACTATATGCTCCTATTCCATATCCGGCCGGAACTATTGGCAACATTCTAATCATTATTGGAATAATTGTCTTAGTTATCTGGGTGATATTAATGGTTGTTGCAGCAATAAGGCATACCTAATTCATTTTGCCATAAACTCTTAAATATAAATAACACGTCAAATCAAATTCATATTAACCTTGTGATATTGAATACAAGAAAGCAAATTTAGTTTTTATAGTTCATTTAAATGGTAAAACGTTAATGCGAGTTCTGATCGGTATGTTGATTTCAGTTTAAGCACCTACTGTGCGTTCCCAATAAGAGACTAAGATATAAAATTTGTTACAATTTATGTTATTTTTTTAAATTATTGTGGATGAATTCAATAATTATGTTGAGTGGTGTTCCTGGTCCAAAATTACCTTTTACTCCTTTTTCTTCGAGTATCTTTTTATCCTTACCCGGTATGACTCCTCCACCGATCAAAAGTATGTCATCAACACCGCGTTCCTGTAAGAGATTTGCGACTCTAGGAAATAATGTTAAGTGAGCACCATTCAACAAACTCATTGCAACAACATCAACATCTTCATCAATAGCAATCTTTGAAACCTGTTCAGGAGTACAGAATAGTCCAGAATATATTACCTCCATTCCAGAATCTCTAAGTGCCCTGCATATTACTAATGCTCCTCGATCATGACCGTCCAGCCCTAGCTTAGACACAAGAACCCTTATCGGTCTTTTTCTGCCATGTGTAGATGTAGACATATACCTTAAAAATTATAGTGGAGGTTTAAAATTTTTTGTCAATTTCATCATATAATAGTAGTAACTGCGCACATACAAGTAACTTTTAATACTTAACTTTGCAGCTAAATCATTCGTGTCGGAGCTAGTAGCTGGAATTCTAAAAGGAGACAAAAGATCAATTTCGAGGGCAATCTCTATAGTCGATAATAACGAACCGGATTCGGTAAAAATAATTCATGACATTTTTAAGAAAACAAGGAACGCCAAAACTATAGGCTTTACTGGATCAGCGGGCTCTGGTAAAAGTACCCTAATAGGAAGACTGGCAGCAGAGTTTCACTCTCTTGGATACAAAGTAGCAGTTATAGCAGTAGATCCATCAAGTCCAATAACTGGTGGCGCCCTGCTCGGAGATAGGGTACGAATGATGACAATTAGCGACGAAATTTATGTAAGGAGTATGGCCTCAAGGGGTGCTGAAGGAGGCATTACAAGATCACTTAGAAATGTGGTGAGAATATTGGACGCAGCCGGATATAATCTGATATTAGTAGAGAGTGTAGGCGCAGGTCAACTAGAGATTGAAATCTCAAAGGCTGTGAACATTACAGTAGTTATCTTCAATCCTCAAACCGGTGACAGTATACAGGCAATAAAAGCAGGACTAACAGAAATAGGAGATGTCTATGTGGTAAATAAGTCAGATTTGGAAGGAGCCACAATATTATACAATATTATTTTCGACCTGGTTGGTAATAATAAAAAATTGGTGTTTAAATGTTCAGCAAAGTTGAAAAAAGGAATAAACGAATTGACAAAATCGCTCGTCAAATTATTAGATGATGAGAAATATGAGGCAAGAGAAAAATTGATACTAGAGAATGAATTGAAAGATATGATTTTAAACGTAATTAAAGAAAAATCTATTGAAAAGATAATGAATAGTCAAGAGTACAAGAAACTTGTAATCAAAATACTAAAAAAGGAAGTAGAACCCTACAACGCAGCTTTAAATTTTGCTAATAAGATTATTGTATAGGAGATTGAAGAATGGCAAAACAGGAGATAAAAAAAATCAAAACTGATTCAGGAATTCCTGTAAAAAGAATTTTCTCTTTAAAGGATCTTGTGAAAATCAAGCATGATGAGGAGGAAGCAGGTAGATTTCCGTATACAAGGGGACTTTATCCCAACATGTACCGAGAAAGACTTTGGACTATGCGACAGTACAGCGGATTTGGAAGTGCGGAAGAAACTAACAAGAGATTTAGATTCTTGTTAGAGCACGGACAGACAGGACTTTCTCTAGCTTTTGACCTACCAACTCAAACTGGAAGAGACTCGGACAATCCATATTCACAGGGTGAAGTCGGAAGAACTGGAGTTGCAATCAGCTCCATAGATAACATGATGACTTGTTTTCAAAATATTCCTCTAGAAAAGGTTAGTACTTCGATGACAATAAATTCAACCGCCTCAACTCTTTTGGCTCTTTATATCGCAATTGCAGAGTCTCAGGGAGTCTCATCTAACAGCTTGAGAGGTACTACCCAAAATGATATCTTAAAGGAGTATATTGCACGTAATACCTACATTTATCCTCCAAGGGAGTCAATGAGAATAATCGGTGACATGATTCAGTATTGTTCAAAGCATGTGCCACAGTGGTACCCAATAAGTATCTCGGGTTATCATATGCGTGAAGCAGGTTCAAATGCTATCCAAGAATTGGCTTTTACATTCGCCAATGCAATAGAATATGTCAATACGTGTGTATCAAGAGGATTAAAAGTTGATGAATTTGCTCCGCGTTTATCGTTCTTTTTCTGCTGTACTATGGAATTCTTCGAAGAGGTAGCCAAATTTAGAGCAGCGCGCCGTATTTATGCAAAAATAATGAAAGAAAGATTTGGTGCCAAGAGTGATAAATCAACTCACTTGCGTTTTCATGTTCAGACTAGCGGTGAGTCCTTGACGGCACAGCAAGTGGATAACAACATAGTGAGGGTGACACTTGAAGCTTTGTCAGCCGTATTGGGGGGATGTCAATCATTACACACAAATTCTAGAGACGAGGCATTAGCTCTTCCAACTGAAGAATCGGTTAAGGTCGCATTAAGAACTCAGCAGATTATTGCTAATGAAACAGGAGTAATAAAGACTGTCGATCCTCTCTCAGGATCGCATTATCTTGAATATCTGACAACTGAGATAGAACAAGGAGTTGAAAAATATCTCAAGAAAATAGAAAAGATTGGTGGATCTCTAGAAGCAATAGAAAAAGGTTTCTTTCAGGAGGAAATAAGACGTAATGCTTACCAATTAAAAAAAGAAATAGACAATAATGATCGCATAATTGTAGGTGTAAACAAATTTCAAGATCAAAATGATGTCGAACCAAAATTGAATACTATAGATCCTGAAATAGAGATACGTCAAGTCAAAAAATTAAAAGAATTCAAGAAAAACAGAGATCAAACTAAAGTAAGTTCTGAATTAAGCAAATTACGAAGATTTGCTGAAAAGCATGACGAAAATCTGATGCCTCATATTATTTCTGCTGTAAAGGCCCATGTTACATTAGGAGAAATAAGCGATGTTTTTGTTGATATCTTTGGCAGATATGAACCAAAATTCTCATTTTGAGGGTGATATGATATGAGAGTTGACCATGTAGCCATAGCCGTGAATAATGTTAGCGAAGCATTAAAGAACTATGAAAAGATTCTGAAAATTGACAAAATTGACATTGAAGAAGTTCCTACAGAAAGGGTCAAAGTTGCCATTTTGAGATTAGAGGATACGAGAATAGAATTAATGGAACCTACTGCAGACGACAGTCCAATAAAAAAATTCTTGACAGATCGTGGAGAAGGAATTCACCATATAGCGATTACTGCAGATAACATTGATAATGATGTTGAAAGAGCAATTGCCAATGGGACTAGGATGATAGGAAGCATTAGAACTGGTTCTTATGGAAGGAAAATAACTTTTATCCATCCAAAATCAATGAATGGTGTTTTGACAGAATTCTGTCAAACTCCACCTGAGAATGAAGAGTAGCAAATTCTAGCTGGATGGAAGGGGAACGGAATATGATTCGTAATGAATAGCAAATATATAACCTTATTTTAGGTTTAATTACAATACAAATAATCTAATTATGGGAATCAATAATACCGATTGCAGATTACAATGGCAATATTATGAAAATTACGAAATTAGTTTGGTTACAAATATTTTTGTAAATTCGTCAGTATGCATGTTGCCACCAATATCTATTGTTTTTATGTTCTCTTCAAGTAGACTTATCAATGTCTTTTCTATTTTTTTTCCTAATTCAATAAGACTACGTCCCTCACTATTCTTGTTTTTGCTGGCCAGCCACTCAAACATCATTTTTACAGATAAGAACATAGATGACGGATTCGCAATATTCTTATTTGCAATATCAAACGCAGCACCGTGAACAGGTTCAAATATAGCAAAGTTTTTCCCAATATTTCCTGCAGGGGCCAATCCCAGACCACCAACAACTTGTGCAGCCTCATCTGACAGAATATCTCCAAACAAGTTTGTTGTCAAGACCACGTCAAATTTTTCAGGATTTCTAATCAAATTCATCGCGCATGCGTCGACATATGATTCACTAAACTCGACGTTAGGATATTTTTCTGCAATATCCTTACTAATTTTAGAGAACATCGCATCTCCAACTCTCATAACATTTGACTTGTGAACACAAACGACACTTTTTTTAGCATCTCTCCTTAACGCTTCTTCAAAGGCATACTCTGCGATCTTTCTTGACGCTTCTGCGGTTGTTAATCTTAAACCTATCACTACATCATCGCCTATAGAAAACTCCCATCCCAAATAAACATCCTCAGTATTTTCTCTGACAATTACTAGATCGACAGATGGATTTAGCGACTTTACATTTGGATATGATTTTGCCGGTCTGATGTTAGCATAAAGATCGAAATACCGTCTTAGGACAAGAATTACGTCTGCTGCATGTTCTCCTACAGGTGCCTTGAGACAAGCGTCTGACTTTTTTATGTTATCAAATGAAAAATCCGGCAGAGCCTTGTTGTACTTTATCAAAGCATTGTCTCCCGCTTCTACATTAACTATATCAAACTTTATCCCAGAATAGTCACCAATCTTCTCAAGTAGTATCTGTCCGGAATTGGCAAGTTCTGGACCAATTCCGTCCCCATTAACTAACGAAATGCAATATCTTGTCAATACATATGACCTAAACTAAATAGATTTTAATTTTTTGAATACAGTACCTTTCTTAACATTACTTTATTTATTGCATCTATCATTGCTTCTACTGATGCCACAACCACATCTTCGCCTGATTTTCTCGAAGAAACAACGTTACCACCCACATCTTCAACCTTTATAGCAACTTCGGCCAGTGCATCTGATCCTCCTGTAATAGACTCAAGACGATATTCTCTTATGCGAATATTTGCCATATCTACCGCAATTTTTTGTATCGCTTTAAGAACTGCATCTACGGGACCAACCCCAGTTTCTGATGCCACCAAGTCCTTTCCATGTGTATTCAGTCTTATTACTGCCGTAGGAATGATGTTCATCCCAGTAACAATATGGAAATCATAAAGCTTGAATTTCTCCTCAAATTTAGTGCTGCCCATTACTTCTCCTGCAATTGACAAAAGTTGTGAAGTAGTAATAGATCTACCTGTGTCTGCTATGTCTTTTTGCTTTTCAATAATTTTATGTAATTGTTGTTCGGTAGGTTCAATTCC
>Ga0193719_10000053_pt1 | contig 34184 bp, 30 predicted proteins | sample U2a2metaG_FD_160103 | JGI IMG/M metagenome (GOLD analysis project Ga0193719, IMG submission 160103) | Soil microbial communities from a riparian zone of the East river system, Colorado, United States - U2a2 | ecosystem: Environmental > Terrestrial > Soil > Riparian zone | place: USA: East... | reverse complement strand
GACATCATTGAAAGATCGACATGTATTCCACGCTTCCCTGGTTTTCCGACAGCTTCCCCCTTTACCTCGCGCCGATGGCTGGAGTGTCCGACAAAATTTTCCGGCAGCTCTGCAAGGAATACGGCGCCGATGTGCTCACGACTGAATTCGTGTCGGCCGAAGGAATTTTTCGACGCAATGAGCGGACGCGCGAATACCTCGACTTTGACGAAATCGAACGACCAATCGGCGTGCAACTCTTCGGTGCTGATGCCGAGCACATGGCGGAAGCGGCACGCCAAGTCGTTGACTGGGTGCGCCCAGATTTTATCGATCTCAATTTCGGTTGCCCGGTCAACAAAGTGGTCGCCAAAAACGGAGGCTCGGCGTTGCTAAAAGATTGCCCGGCGTTGGCCACCGTCGCGGCCGCGGTGGTTCGCGCCGTCGCGCCGTTGCCGGTCACCGCCAAGATTCGCATCGGTTGGGATGCAGATTCGGTTAACGCTGCGCGCGTCGCCCGTATTCTAGTCGATGCAGGAATCGCGGCGATCACAGTACACGGACGTACCCGTGCGCAGGGTTACGCCGGCGCAGCCGATTGGGAGGTCATTGGCGAAGTTGGCGCATCGGTTCCAATTCCCGTCATCGGAAACGGCGACCTCGCCAGCGCCGCTGACGTTGCGAAACGACGCCATGAAACCGGAATCGCTGGTGCAATGATCGGTCGCGCGGCCATGGGCACACCGTGGATTTTCAGCCAGACGAAACATTACCTCGCAACCGGAGAGATTATCGAACCGCCGCATTTGCCAGAAAGATGGAGCCTGATCCTGCGGCATTGCCATTTGGCTGTGCAGGAATGGGGTGCGGAGGAAGCCGCGATTCGCTCGATGCGCGCGCGCCTGATGGCTTATTCGCGGGCCATGCCTGATGCGAAACGACTGCGCGAAAAGTTTTCACACGTCTCGACGCTCGCCGAAGTTGAGACAATCGCGGAAGGAAATATCTTTAATAGCGACAACAGAACCAGCGACGAACAGGAAATTCCTGCTCTCGTAGCTTCCTGATTTTCTAATGACCACTGAATCCTCGACAATCAATTATAAGATCGGCAACGAGCGCTTGGTCAAAGTGACCGATGCCGCGTCGCGCAAATTGGCGTCGCTGCTTGAAGAAAAAGGTAAAGCAAACGGCGCGCTGCGCCTCGCCGTGATCGGCGGCGGATGCTCAGGCCTGCAATACACCATGGATTTGGTGGAGGGCCCTGCTAACCGCGATATCCTCATTCAAGCCTCCAACGTGCGCGTGGTTGTCGATCCAAAGAGCGCACTCTTTGTCAGCGGTTCGGTGCTCGATTACAGCGATGACCTGCAAAAAGGCGGTTTCAAAGTGACGAACCCGAACGCGGTCGCACATTGCTCCTGCGGCGAAAGTTTCGCTGTTTAAAGACAACAGCGCTATATCTGTTCATTTGAACTTGCGCGGTGGTTGATTTCGGCGATCATAAAGAATGCTGACACTTCGTCAGAAAAGCGTTCTCGATTTTATCCAGAGCGAGCAGCGGGAAAAAAGCATCACACCGAGCACGCGCGAGATTCAAAAGCATTTTCGCTTTGCGAGCCAGACATCGGTGATGCAGTACATTGCGGCGCTCGAGCGCAAAGGCTTTCTCAATCGGCATGCGCGCAAAGCCCGCGCGCTGATCACACCGATGCAAAAGGTCCGGATCACGGATGTCCCGATCTATGGAGAGATTCCCGCAGGCATGTCGACGATGACCGATCAAGCCATCGAGGGACATATTTCTCTCGACGCGCGCTCGGCCAATGTTTCGAAAAACGGGCGGACCTTTGCCTTGCGGGTGCGCGGCGATTCGATGATCGGCGCCCACATTGTCGATGGAGACATTGTGATTTTGGAGGACCGCAAAGATGTGCAGAACGGCGATATCGTGGCGGCTTTAATTGATGGTGAAACGACTTTGAAGCGTTATGTGGTGGAACATGGCAGACCGTATTTGAAGGCGGAGAATCCGCGTTATCCGAATCTCACGCCGGCGCGTGAACTCAAGATTCAGGGGGTAATGGTGTCGCTGGTGCGGAAACAAGAGCGACGGAAGCGCCATTAATGTTCACTTGAACATTTTTATGGCTCGTGCCATTTTTTTAAATGGCTCCGAGTGGTAAAATTGATGACTCGTCCCCCTATCGGGCTGCCCGTCTAGGTCACTCGGCTCACGCCGGCTCCGTTGATTCGCTTTCTCCCGAAAGCTCACCCCTTTGGGTCCCCCATCCATCTCGCTCGCGTCCCCGCGGCTCCATTGACTCGTTCGCTCCCGCTCACTCGACCTCTCGGTCTGCCCGTCCACGTCGCGGCTTCCCAGCTCGCTCCGTTGTCGATCTTCGGAAACTTCTTGCCGAGCGTTTTCCGCACCCGCCTTTCTTCGCGGTTACGCGTTTAGCTACATATTTATCCTTTCTCGATCAAGCAATCGGCGGCGGCTTGCCTAGAGGTGCCATCACCGAATTGATCACTCCGCAAATAAGCGCTGGAAGCGCCTCGCTCATTCAGGCGCTTCTCCAGGCCGCACATCGCGATCGCTATTTCCTTGCCTTGATCGATGGGCGGGACTCGTTCGATCCGTCTGCCTTAGGCGGCAACGAGCGTCTGCGCAATCTTCTTTGGATTCGTTGCACTAAAGCTTTCGAAGCGGTCAAGGCGGCCGATCTGCTGCTGCGTGATGGTAATTTCCCGCTGGTGATTATCGATCTCGTTTTCAATCCACCGGAAGAATTGCGCAAAATTCCGCAGACGACCTGGTACCGGTTGCAACGGCTGGTCGAATCAGCGCCCACTGCATGTCTGGTCCTGTCACGGCACGGCATGGTGAGCAGCGCACAATTCAAAGTCGTTCTCGAAAATTCCTGGAGCCTGGAAACTTTTGAAGAAGACGAGGCGATTTCAAGCCTGCGAATTCGCGTACAACGATCGCATCTCCTTAGGCAAGAAAGCGCTACTGCGAATTAATGTTTGCGACGATTTATTTGCCGAACTTTTATTTGCAGGCCGCAATGCGCCATCAACTGGAGTTGCGCGCAAAGCCCGTCGCCGTCCTCGATGCGCAGGAAAGAAAAGCGGTAATTATTCAACTCAACGAGGCGGCCGAAGAGGCCGGTGTGCGGAAGGGCATGACACCGAGTCAGGCCTTGGCGCGATGTCTAAGTCTCATCATAAAAACACGCGCTCAATCACAAGAAAAATTGATCGACGAAATCGTGCTTCATTATGCCTTCACACTTGCTCCCTATGTGGAAGCGACCGCGCCCGGCGTTTGCACGATCCAATTTACCGACAATCGAGATCTTACGCCGAAGCTTTGGCGCGTGGTCAAACAATTGGTTAAATGTGAAATTATCGCGCAAGGAGGGATTGCACCTTCGCCAGATGCCAGTTTTCTCGTCGCGCAATTAGCACGGCCGGTTTTGGAAATCGAGAACGCAAAGAAATTCCTCGCGCCGCTCCCGATTGAGACGCTTGCTGTAGCCGTGGGCACCGACCCCGGCCGCGGATAACATCCACGGCTACAATATTTGCGTTACGCCTAATCGGTCGGCGGCGCAGGTTTCCGTTCGATGAAGATGCGATAAACAAAACCGCCAAGCGCTCCGCCGACGAACGGCCCAACCCAGTAAACATAATGGTCATGCCAAAAATTTGCCGCCACCGCTGGGCCAAACACTCGGGCCGGATTCATCGCGGCCCCGGTAAGAGGGCCTCCGAACAAGATGTCGAGTGTGATGGTCGCCCCAATGGCAAAACCGGCCAGACCGCGTCCGCGCGGATCCACGGCGGTGCCGTGGACCACGAAGACGAGAAAGAAAGTCAGAATTCCTTCCACCAAAATCCCCTGCCCCGCCGTCAGATTGATGGCAAGCTGCGGAGTTCCAGTAATGACGACATCCCGCCCGAACAAACCGAGGCAAATCAAAGCAGCCGCGATTCCGCCGAGCAATTGCGCGATCCAGTAACGAAACGCCTCGGACCACGTCATATGGCCGCCGCAGACCAAGCCGAAGGTCACGGCCGGATTCAATTGGCCACCGGAAATATGCAGGGTAGCCGAAACAAAGGCGGCGATCGTGAGACCGTGAGCAAGGGCGACAGCGACGATATCGTGTCCGGCGGTTTTCATTGCACCGATACCGACAAAGATCAGCGCGAATGTTCCAATGAATTCGGCGATCAACGGGCGAAGCTTGGCCATCTGCCGATGCAATCAAATTATGCTGGCGCTGACAACCTTGTTTGTCGATGTGAGCAAAGCTCCAAGATCCAAGCGCCAATATTCAGGGAAATTCCAACTCTGACAACGAAAGGTAAATACCGCGCCGGCGTTTTCGAGTCTGATGATTGAAGTTTCTCTGGAGCTTAGATGTTGGGACCTAGCGCTTGTTGCGCCCCCAAGATGTCGATCTAACCGCCTGCGTAATTCGGATATCTTTCCCGTAGTTCCCGAGCCAGCCGGTCAGCTTCATCCGTTTTACCAGCACGCTGATAGGCCGAGGCTGCCTTGTTCAATGCGCGAGGAGTGATGGCCTGATCATCGTAAAGCAGAGCGACACTCATGAAAGCCTTGCCCGCATCATCGAAATTTCCGCGCTCCAATTGGACGTCACCCGCCAGCAAACGCGCCTCAGCATTCACGCGACCCTCTGGTTGCAGCGACATAATTTCCTCGGCAATCTTCTGCGCGTCGTCTGGTTTGTGCACGCCGATTTTCACCGCACCGAGCGCAAGCAACACTTTCGCCTTTCCCGCCGGATCTTTGGCGGTCTGCAAATATTTGCCAAACGCATCCTCGGCTTCAGGCAAGTTTTTCAGTTTCGCAGCGGTGTCTCCGAGGTAAAACCAAAAGTCGGGCTTCACGCTGCCACGATTGTCGATCTTTCCCAAGGCACTCAGGTATTTTTCGGCCGTCTCGTAATTTTTCTCGTTGAAATATTCGATCCCAAGCCATTCAAGAACTTCTGGTGGCGGATTCACGTTCGGACTATTGGCGATAAAATTGTTCACTTCTTTGGTCAGAGCAGGCCGATCTTTTAAGTAAAACTGGCACAAGATCAGCCGAAGCGTCGCGAGATTGTAGTATTGCTCTTTGTTGAGTTGACGCGCGGCGTTGAGCGCAGTCATCGCGGTTTTGTAGTCCTTGGCCTCAAACGCTGCTTTACCGATATAATATTGTGCCTGGGCCGCGACCGGGCTCTTCGGAAATTCTTTCAGGAGCTGGCGAAACGTGTCGATCATGCCTTTCGCATTCTCCTGTTGCCCGAGAATCAAAGCTTTCATTTGCAGCGCGGCCTCCCGCTCGCGCGCGCTGAGATATTTTGTGATGATAATGTTTAAATCGGAAAGCGCGGCGTTGTAATTCTTATCTTGTTCGTAAGCCAAAGCGCGCTGAGCCAAAGCCGCAGGCACCTGCGGGTTATCTGGAAATGTTTGTAGGTAATACGTGAAAGCTTCGACAGTCTCGGGAGTATTTTTCGTCTGCACGTAACACAGGCCGAGTTTATAGGCCGATTCGGCGCGCAACTTTGGCGAAAGCTGGGAGGCACGTAGCTCGGCATAAATCGGCACCGCCTCCGTGTAATTCTGTTGTTTGTAGAGCGCTTCCGCCTTCAAGAGCTTCACCTGGTCCGCACGTTCGCCTGTAGGATTCGTTTTGAGAAACTCCTCCACTTCCGCAAGGAGCGCGGACGGATCCGAGTTGTAGATGTTGATCAATCGCTGATACGCCGCGTCTTTCGCCTCCTCTCGATCCGGATATTTGGCGATAATCTGGCGATAAAGTTCTTCAGCTTTGTCGGCGTGATCAAGTTGCCGCTCGCTGTTTGCGGCGAGCAACATCACTTCAGCCTGGGCCGCTTCCGGAAGCTTTTCCTGCTCTTTCTTGTAATCAGTCAGCAGCTGTGCGTATTGGCCGGATTGGTATTGCAACCGGCGCAATCCCACCTGCGCGATCGCCCGGAATTTTCCAGCTTCCGGAAGGCTTCGGCCCTTTTCCAGTAAGCTTGTGGCCCTATCGACCATTGCCTTGTCGATCTTGCCCTTATCCGCTTGCACAAGATCGAGAGCGATCATGCCGGCGCGCACAGCCGCCTCCGCTTTTAAGGTCGGCTTTTGCGTTTCGTTTGAAAGAGCTTCGTATTGCTTCAGCGCATCGATTTTTCTGCCGCGCCCAACGAGAATGGACGCTGCCGTCAATCGCGCGTCCTCGCGATACGGATTCGGATTTCCAGTCTCAGCAACCTCCTGATAAATATCAGAGGCTTCATCTTTGCGGCCGAGGATCTCGAGGCAACGCGCTTCGAAATACCGCGCGGAAAGCGCCACGGCTGATTCCTTTGATTTTGCCGCCGAACGGTGGAAGAGCGGAAGGGCCGCAGCATAATCCTTCTGCGTGAAAGCCATCTCGGCCAGCGCGTACGCAGCCGGTCCAGCAAACTCGCTGTCGCCATAATCACTCAGCACTTTCTGGAAATTTGTGCGAGCGGTCGACGGCCGATTGAGATTTCGATAGCATTCGCCAAGCGAAAAATAAGCGTTGGCCCGGCCGGAGCGGCCCGGGTAATCGTCCAGATACTTCTGATACTCCGGGACGGCGAGATCATAGAGCTTGCGAGTAAAGAGCGCGTTCGCGTAGTCGAGCTGGCGCCGGTCAGGCGCTTCGGTATCCTGCGCTGCCGGTTGGGAAAGTTCCTCCGCTGAGCGACGAGGAACTGGCGCTGGCGGCTCCTCGAGTGGGAGGGCCCGCGCCACCGGCGGCTCATCTATCGGGCGAGCCCGACGCACTTCCGGCGGCGATTGAGCGCCAGCGTCTGCAGTCCAAAGCAGCATTGCCAATCCGAGAAGACCGGATGTGCTGCGCGTGATTTTCATTTCGCTGTCGCGAAAGCTACATTCGTGATCCCGGCTTCGCTGCAAATATTTAAGACACCGATAATGTTTTTGTAAGCACCGGCCTCATCGCCCCGGATGACCACCGCCTGGTCGGCGTTGAGTTGAACCAGGCTTTTCAGCAATTCGCCCAATTCAGGAGCGCTCAGGGTGCGGCGGTTCACGACGACGTTTCCGTCCGCTTTCACATTCACAACCACATCCCCAATCGGCGAAGTTTGCTCTTTCGCGGCAGAAGCTTTTGGCACTTTAACGTCAAGTTCGTTCTCATTTCGAGCCGCGTTCCAAGTCAACAGGAAAAAAATCAATAACAGCAACAGGACATCAACAAGCGGCGCCAGTTGAATACCGGGATGATGCAAAGGCGCGTGACCACGCAGATTCATGTGATGTGAAAGACGATGTCGATCTTACGGATTGCTAGGGCTATGGCCCGTTTAAAGTTCGTCCTCGATCAGCACGGGCATTCGCTCGGTGCGTTTGCCATATTGCAAAGAAAGCAAAGCCAAAACGTGGGTCGTGGCAGCTTCCAAATCTGAAATCAACTTTTGGGCCCGGCCGCGGAAAAAAGCGTAGAACATCATCGCCGGAATTCCGATAGCCAACCCGGCCGCCGTGTTGACGAGTGCCTGGCTAATCCCTCGCGAAAGAGCCACGTAACGCGCTGTCCCAAGATCGGAACCAAGCGCGCCGAACGAATGGATAATTCCGAACACCGTACCGAGCAGACCGAGCAGCGGCGCGATCATTCCGATATCGGCGAGATAGATCACGCGGTTATTTAGACTGGCCGCGACCCGCGTTCCTTCCGTCTCAGCGATCTCGCGAATATGCTGCAAATCTGCATTCGGATTTTTGGTTGTGAAATCGAGGATCTTTTGCACGACTCGCGCGATGGCTTCGCCGTGGCGATTGGAAACAGCGAGCAACCCAAGATAATCCCGCTTGCGCAAAAGGGCATCGGCCGTGGCCATGTAACCGCTCGAAACAACCGCGCCACGGCGGATCGTCATCAAATAAACGATCACGAGCATGACGGAAAAGATCGATAAGAGAACGAGCGGTATCATCACCGGCCCGGCTTTGATAAGGGTGTCCATGATCGTCTCCGAGTGTGTATCAGGTACCAGAGGAGGCGTGGCATCCTGTGCCAGCAAAGGAGTTGCGTCCGCCAGCAGGGCAAACACCAGGAATGAAATCTTCATGCCAAGAATTTTGTTACGATAAACGGAGCGTTGTTGGATGCAAATATACAACTCACCGACTAAACACAGACTAACTCACCGGGGTTGCTAAACAAATTGGTCGCCGCCAGCCCAGCGACGAACGCGGAAAATATGGGCCGGTTGAATTTCCGGATCGAGCTCAACGTAATTTTGGCGACCCCGCCACGTGTAGCGCGCATCGCTAAGCAAATCGTGCACTTGATACACGTCGCTCGCCATTTGCCCGAACTGGTCGATCGGCACGTCGATATAAGAGTTCTGTTTCCGATGCGGATCGAGATTCACAACGACGAGAATGATATTGTCGCGGGCAGGCGTCATTTTGCCGTAAAACAGGATCGCGTCATTGTCGGACTGGTAAAACCGCAAGTTATCGTAAAAGTGGAGCGCGCGATTTTCTTTCCGGATTTTGTTTACCCGCGTGATCCAATCCTTGATGTTTCCGGGCGCATCCCAATCGCGTTCTTTCCACTGATACTTTTCCGAATCGAGGTACTCCTCACGACCCGGTAGAGCCTCGTTCTCGCACAGCTCGTATCCGCTGTAAATGCCGTAAAGAGTTGAGAGCGTGGCGGCAAGGAGCACGCGAATCATAAACGCCGGCCGGCCGCCATCCTGAAGTACGAACGGTAAAATATCCGGCGTGTTTGGCCAAAGATTAGCCCGAAAATATTCGCTCATTTCGGTCTCCGTTAGCTCCGTGAAATATTCAATGAGCTCACGTTTCGAATTTCGCCACGTAAAATACGTGTAGCTCTGGTTGAAACCGGCTTTGGCCAGGGCCATCATCATTTTGGGTCTGGTGAACGCTTCGGCGAGGAAGACCGCGTCCGGATATTTGGCGCGCACGCCGTTTATTAAGTATTCCCAGAACGCGACCGGTTTGGTGTGTGGATTATCGACACGGAAGATGCGCACGCCGCGCTTGGCCCAAAAAAGGACAATACTCTTCATCTCCGCCCATAGCTCGCGCCAGTTTTCGCATCGAAAGTTCAACGGATAAATGTCTTCATACTTCTTCGGGGGGTTCTCGGCGTATTTTATCCTGCCGTCTGGGCGCTTGTAGAACCAATCTGGATGCTCTTTGACGTAAGGATGATCGGGTGAGCAATTGATTGCGAAGTCAAGCGCGATTTCCATTCCGCGTTTTCGGACTTGCTTTTGAAGCCAGTCAAAATCGGCCAGCGTGCCGAGTGCAGGCTCGACCGCTTTGTGTCCGCCTGCTTCGCTGCCGATTGCCCACGGCACGCCCGGATCACCAGGCTCGCACTCGATTGAATTATTGCGACCTTTGCGATTCGTATGGCCAATCGGATGAATAGGTGGAAAATAAATGACATCGAAGCCCATTGCCCTGGCGTCGTCGACCCGTGGCAAACAATCGCGGAACGTCGAACCACGATCTCCGCGGCCCTCCGCGGAGCGCGGGAAAAATTCATACCATGCCCCGGTTTGCGCCGCTGGACGATCGACAATAACTCGCGGAGCTGGTGCATATTGTGTCGCGCCGGCGCGGTCCGCGTAAGTCGCCATTAGCATCTCGAGCTCTCCGGATTGTGCGATCTCGTTGATCTCGGTGTTACCGGCTTTGCAGATGCGCCTGGAGAGCTCCAGTAACCGCGCAGAATCCGTGCGATCGTGCGCTCGCTGGGAGGCTGCCTCGAGCAGAGCAGCGCCTTCCAGTGCTTCGCTCCGGAGCTCAGAGATGCCGGCCCCGAATTTCGCGGCGAACTCCCCTCTCCATCCGGAAAACCTATCCGTCCACGCCTCGATCGTGTATTCGTAAATCTCGCTGTCGTAAAGAGTGCAGAGGCCGCGCCAGCGGTCGTTATCGACGAACGCCATGGGCGTTTCCCGCCACTGTCTCTTCCCGAGAACGCGCCATTTCAGGACTGCTGCAACCACATCATGCCCGTCTTTAAAGATATCCGCTTCGACGACGAGATCTTCGCCGATTACGCGTTTTATCGGGTAACGACCGCCGTCAACCAGCGGCTGCAGATTTTCTATAACCGCAGAAGGAAAGGCCCGAAGCATGGGCCATGAATCAACCGAAATTCGCTGGATGCGAAAGGAGAAATCTCGTCGATGGAGAGATAAACAACGCGATTACAATGCGAAATAAAACGCGCACTCGTACAGACCGGAGTTGCGAATCATCTCTCGGCGCACGCGGGTGCCGAGAAGAACTTCGAACATATCCTGCTCAAGTCGGCCAATGATAGGATACTGCTCGAGCAAATTCATGATCGGCGAGTGACATTCGAGAATCTGGGGGCCGCCCCCTTCGCCGGTGGTGAACTGGGCCATGTAGCCCTCTCCGTCGCGAACCCGGGCAAGCCATTTGGCGCGTTCGGCGACTGTTTCTCCTTTTACCTTGGTCTTAAGCGCGGCAGTTTTTTTTTCGAAAACGTTGTAAAGGAACTTCTCCGGCACGTTCGGCCCATAAATTTCCTGAGCCGATTTTAATAGCTCAAGGGTGAATTGATTGCTATCGGCCTGAAAAAGATCATGGCTACGGCGCGTAAGCCGGTAAACCATTTCCGGACGACCCATCTTTTGCGGTCGGCGCCAGGTATCCAGGTAGCCATCGCGCTGAAGGGTGAGGCAATGCTGTTTGATGCCCATGTAGCTCATCTTCATTCTTTCAACCAGCTCGTTAACGGACATTCCTCTAGTCCGCTTGAGCGAGTTAAGGATTTCCAGCCGCTGGGTGCGGCCAATTTCTGCGATTAAACGTTGATTCATAATCTGTAAAAACGGAAGTCGTGGACTTTACACGTCTCGATCTTTAAAACGCAAGATTAAAATTACGCAAATAACGAAAACAAAAAAGATCACAAACGCCACGAATATCCCGGCCTTTGGAGCGGATGAAAAGATGCGCGGTTTTGGGCTGATCGCGTTGCCTTAGACAAATGGAAGCGGAACCACTTCGACTCGAATCGGAGCCTGTGCACCGGAATCCTCAGTTCCGACGACGGCGTCCAGATTAGTGCCGGTAATGTTGAAGCCTCGTTTGACAAACCCAAGCGCGATTTCTTTCCCAAGTCTCTCGCTCCGCGTCGAGCTCGTAATCCAGCCCACCCTTCTACCGTTCGCCGAGGTACCGGCGAGTTTCATGCCTGCCCGAAGCGGGACATCGTGCAACGAAATTAACCCGCACAATCGCTTGTTTGTTTGGCCGGACATCTTGATTCGTGAGATCACTTCCTGACCGATGTAGCAACCCTTCTCATAATCGACGGTGCGCTCTTCCAGGTTCGCTTCGATTGGAATGATTTCTTCCGTCAGCTCACGCCCCCACCGGGGAATACCGTCTTCAATGCGAAGAATCTCTGCGGACGCGGCGTCGAAAAAGCGAAACATTGACGACAATTGTCGTGAAATAGCATCATGGAACGCTGAATCGGCCCAGATATCCCAACCTGGTTCGGCAAACCGGCGCGTGGATAAGATGCGCTGGCAATCGGCTACATCCGGCACGACTCGCGACAATACATGAAAGATCGACAATCGATCAGTGACGTCATCAATCTGAACCTCGTCCGCGATTATGTAGCGCTCGATCCTCGCCGGGAGGGCTTTTTGAAGGTTGTGATCAGCATCGACCCAAAAACAATCGGACGCGGCGGAAAGGAAAATATCCGCGTTAAGTTTGCCCTTCGCATTGAGCACGCACGCTTGAGTAGCTGCGAATTCGGTAGCCTTGCGCACATCATTCGTAATCTGTCCGTTCAGGAAGCGGACACGGTCGTTCCCCGCAATGCGAAGTTTTGTGCGTCCGGAGAAATCAAAAAACACACCTTCACCGGTTTGATGGGCCGCCGTCATGCTCCCTTGGACGAGATAGGCTGTTTCAATAATCGTTTCCCGCGGCGCAGTAATCGGGTAAAAAAGCCGGCACGCGGGCGTGTTTCTTCTTTGGTCTTTTCGTGGAATAGAGTCAGTGCTGTCGTTTTTCCGATAGTGATGTTGTTATTTTCCTGTTCCGATTTTGGTTCCTCCAAATCAGCTAAGGCCGGCTCCAAAACTGGAGGGATTGCATCCGGATCCGCTTGCACATTATCGCTTGCCACTTCCGCATCTTTCTGACCGACGGGCGGAATTTCGGGCAAATATTTTCGTGCAACCGCAGAATAATCGTCATCGCCGTGCCCCAATTGGATTTGCTCGACAAGCCGGTCGCGCGCAGCGGCCGTCACTCCCAGTTCAAGATAATGGGACAAGCCAAGCTGATTGGCGATCTCCATGTCTTTCAGCATGTGCTTCACGGAAAAATGTGGCTCGAAATTCGCCGCAGTCATCTTAGGGATTTTCATCGCCAGAGTGGTGGAATGACTCGCGTTGACTTGCATTGCTTCAACGAACTTTTGCAGAGGGACGCCCAAAGCTTGGATCAACGCCAAAGCTTCCGCCGCGGCTTGCACACTCGCGGCGGTGACCATATTTGTTGCGATTTTGATTGCACTTGCCTGACCGATTTCGCCGCTCTCGATCATCTCCTTGCTGCTCGCTTCAAGAATGGGACGGGCTTCCCGCAGTGCCGTATCATTCCCCGCGAGGTAATAAACCAATTCGCCTTTTTCCGCCGCGATCTTACTCCCGGTGAATGGCGCCTCCACAAACCGTGCGCCGCGATGTTCGACCATTTCCGCCGCAGCACGCATTGAATCCGGAGCAACAGTGGAATGCGCAATTACGATGTGCCGTGAGGTAAGGTTTTGGGTGAGACGCCGCACGGTCTCCAGCAAAGCCCCATCATCAGAGACAAAAATCTGCAGGCAATCGCAGATTTCGGCCAGTTCGCCCGGCGAACCGACAAAATTTGGAACAGGACGCGGAGTTCGGTTCCAAGCGAAGACCTGAAATCCTTTCTGGCGCAGATTGGCGGTCACGCCACGGCCGATAATCCCGAGGCCAATGACTCCAATATTTTTTCGCATTGGACCGGACATGTGACGTTGGGGCTCCGTTGGGCGAGGCATTCGGCCACGATCAAAGTGCGGGCAAAAGCGCCGGCAAGCAACGCAGAAGTTTGCAAGTTTCCGGAGTACTTTAGAGGCGCTTGCTGATGGACTCGCTCCCGTTCAAAAAATCGGCAACTAGGCGTCGCAATAATTGTTGGCGTTTTTCATTCTCAATCGTAAGCCTGACTTCCGGTTGTACCTCTTCAAAACTCATCTGCCGGGCAGGCCTGAAATCGGTCAATTGGACAACGTGAAAACCGAGGCGAGTGCGAATTGGTTGACTAATCTCCCCCACGCGCATTTTGACGACCGAGTCAAAAAAATCTGATGGCATCCGAGAGTCAGAGAAAAATCCCAGGTCGCCACCGCGGGTCTTTGTTGCCTCATCCTCTGACGCAACCGCGGCAACTTCAGCAAATTTTTCACCGTGTTTGATTCCCGCAGCAAGCGACTCCATCGCTTTCTGCTTTGTCTCGACCACGTCAGGCGGCGTTTCAGGCGGCGCCGCGAGAAAAAGATGATTGGCGCGGAACCGCGCCGGCTGCATGAAACTCTGCAGATGTGTATCGTAAAACTTCCGGTATTCTTGTTCCGTTGCACCACGGTGCGAAGTAATCTGTCGAGCAATCCATTGACGGGCCCGCAGATCAGCCGCCATCGTCCGGCGAAGTGATCTGGCGGAAAGACCATTCGCTCTCAAAGCGGCTCTCCATGTCTTTTCATCGCGAAATTGCTGGCGCAGCAGATTCAGCTCGCTCTCGACCTGCGCATCGGAGATTTTTTCACACGCCCCGGCAGTTCGTGTAATCGCATTCGAAATCAACTGGCACAAAATGAGTCTTTTCTTGCCGTTATCCATATGTTGATCTTCCTCATCGCTGCCCCTTGCATAGCGCCATTCTCCGAGGCCGCGTCGCAAATCCGCTTCGTAAATTCCATCGCCTCGCGTAAGAGCCAGGAGGCGGCCGCGCCCAAACAAAATCCCGCTCCAATTACGAACGGCAGGCGAACGATACACTAACTGACTGCAGGCAACCCCGGCAACGCAAGCTCCTGCAATCAACAGCGCGATTAAAAGTCTGCGTCTCACTTCAGCGCAAATTCAGACAAGTAATACGCCGCGACCGAACCGACGACTTTCAGACTTTCCACGCTCACCTTGTCGACCGTGTCATCGGCGGTATGCCACCAGGGGAAGTCAAAGTCGATCACGTCGAGGGTTGGAATTCCGATCTTGTTCAGCGGAGTGTGATCGTCCGTCATTTCGCGATCAAAATAAGTGAAATAACTCCGCAATTTCAGGGCGTCTGCGGACGCAAAAATATCTCGTGCCATTTCCACGGGCGAATCCGCCGGCAATGTAATATCCAGAGAACGATCACCCACCATGTCGAACAAGATGCCGCCGCGAAATTGTTTCGCGCTGCCGCCTTCAAGCTGTTTGGCAAAATGGCGGCTTCCGTAAAGACCGTCGTTCTCGGAAAAATGCTCGTAGGCTTCTTCGCCGTCAAAAAATACCAGCTCAGTCTTCGCGGCCAGATTCGGATGCTGTCCAAGCACCCTGCCTAATTCCAACAGCAAGCCAGCGCTAGAACCACCGTCGTTCGCCCCGACAAATCGGATGGCGTCGAACGTTTTTGTATCATAATGGGAGCACAACAAGAAAAAAGGGGTTGGACCACCCGGCACGGCAAATCGTGCAATGATATTAACGAAACGAACTTTGCCTCGCGGCGTATCGTCGGTGAATGCCTGGCGCGTTACCCTCCACCCTGAGAGCCGGAGTTGGTTGTCGATGTAATCCCTGGATTTTTCGATGGCATCAGACCCGGGCGGACGCGGGCCGAAGTCAACAAGTCGTTGGACGTGAGCCAAGGCCTTCTCGCCGGAAAATTCTTCCCAAATTCTGGCTTGAGAGGAGCGCGGCAACTCGCCACGAATAATTGAAAGGAAGAGGACGAATGGAAAAAAAAACAGCACGGTCGGATGCGGTCGCCTAACGAAAGAAAACGCGCGTTGTGCCATGCGTTTCGGCTTGGACTTGCGATCAGCTCTCGCTTGGCGTTAGTCCGAGAGCGGTAACGATCCGCTGAAGATCGTCATTTCCGTAATATTCGATGTCGATTCGTCCCCGCTTTTCTCCGTGGTGAACAGTCACGTGGGTAGCAAGATGCTGTTGTAACCGGTTCTGTAAATCTTCGATTGCCGACGGCGGAATGGTTTGCCCAGCAGCGCGCTGCCTCCGCCGTGAACGGCCGATTCCGAGTTGCCGGGCCACCAGTCGTTCCGTCGAACGAACGGTCGCGTTGCGTCGCAAAACTGTTTCTCCCGCGAGTAACTGCTCCTCCGGCGCTTTTAACGCGAGCAAAACCTTCGCGTGACCAACCGATAGCAGATCCTGAGCAAGCCAAGCTTGGACTTGTGGATGCAGATCCAATAGGCGCATTGCATTGGCCACTGCCGCGCGACTTCGCCCGACTTTTAGCGCGATATCCTCCTGTCGCATCCCAAATTCACTCGATAATCTGGCGTAGCCTTGTGCTTCTTCGATCGGGTTCAGATCGGCGCGCTGCAAGTTTTCGATCAAGGAAAGCTCGAGGACTTCAAGGTCACTCGCGCTTCGAATAATTACCGGCACCTGGGTAAGGCCGGCCTCCTGAGCCGCGCGCCAGCGGCGCTCGCCCGCGATGAGCTCAATTCGAGCACCAACGCGCCGAACAATGAGAGGCTGGATTATGCCGTGTTGCCGAATTGAATCGATCAGTTCCTGCAAAGCTTCATGTGCAAAATCTTTGCGCGGCTGCAAAGGGCTCGGGACAATATTTGTGAGACTGATCTGGTGAACTTTCTCTCCCGAATCGAGGCCGTCCACTCGTGGCACCGTCGAGGGAGTGCCAATCAGTGCACCAAGACCTTTGCCAAGACCGGACCTCGCCATGCGCCTGAGGCTACCGGAACGGCCCAAGGAACGCAAACAGCAACCATTATTTCCTGCACTTAAATTCGCCAGATTGTTGCGCGGCTTGTCGTGGCGGATAGCATTGCGCTCATGTCGTCGGACCGCGGAGTTTTCACGCTCGGTCATTCACCCGATCCTGATGACGCGTTCATGTTCTATGCGATCGCGCAAAACAAAATCGATCTCCGTGGTTACCGTTTCGAACATCGACTGGAAGATATTCAGACGCTGAACGAACGCGCGCTCCGGTGCGAACTGCATATCTCGGCGATCTCGATCCACGCTTATGCACACGTAAGTAAGCACTATGCGCTGCTGCCCTGCGGCGCGAGCATGGGCGATGGGTATGGCCCGCTTGTAATCACGCAGACAGCGCGCGAATCCAGCGTCCTCGCATCAGATGCCGATCTTCGCAATTGGCTGCGCGAACGGGTGATCGCGATACCGGGCCGGATGACCAGCGCTTATCTCGCATTGAAAATTTATCTCGGCGATTTCAAGGACGTCGTCGTGCCGTTTGATCAAATTTTCGAGGCGGTAAAAAACGGAAGCGCCGATGCCGGTCTGATCATTCACGAAGGCCAACTCACTTACGCGCGCTCGGGTTTTCAGAAACTGATCGATCTTGGCGAATGGTGGAAGCGTGAAACAGGTTTGCCGCTCCCGCTTGGCGGCAATGTGCTGCGTAAAGACATCCCGCACCACGTACAGCACGATCTTTGTCAAATTATCCGCGAAAGCATTGAGTTCGGCTTGGCCCACCGCGACGAGGCAGTACTCCATTCGCTTCCTTACGCGCGCGATATGGACGCAGAGCTGGCCGGCAAATTCATCGGCATGTACGTAAACGAATTTACTCGCGATTATGGTGAGACTGGACGCGCCGCGATCCGCAAATTCCTGGGTGATGCGCGTGACAAAGGCTACATCGACACTCCAATTAAAGTGGAGTTCGCTGAATAAATCAGCGCTGTTTTTTCGGTTTCTGGACTTTCTCTGTCTGCTTCACAACAAACGATTTTACGCGGGCAAACTCCTTTTTAGAGCCGTTCACGAAATCGCGTGGCCCGTATTCGAATAAGACGACGAAGCAAAAAGCCAAAACGATAAATAGAACGAGCCAAAAAAGCCCGCGTAGTAAGGCCATGATCGACAGGCTATCCTAGTCGAAGCGGAGGGTCAATGCTGCGTATCCCAGATAAGCTCCAGATTGAACCTGAAACCAAACTGCGATTTTCGTCGGCTCTACGAAGTCTCGTCCCACCAGGATGGGTGAACTTCGGATTGAACCGGTGGCCGAAACTGCCATTCTTTTCGCGCCATGCGCATCCCACTGCTCGATCTACGGGAACAATATCGTACTTTAGCTGAGCCAATCCAAGCGGCAATCGATGCAGTGTTGAGGAGCGGGCGTTTCATCCTCGGGCCGCAAGTAGAGGCCTTCGAGCAAGCAATCTGCACATATTGCGATGTTCCGCATGCCGTCGGTGTTTCATCTGGGACGGATGCGCTTCTCGCCCTTTTGATGGCACTCGGAATCGGGCAGGGCGATGCCGTCATCACGACGGCTTATACATTCTTCGCGACCGCTGGCTGCATCGCACGCACCGGGGCGAAGCCGCTTTTCGTGGATATCGATCCGATCACCTATAACATCCGCCCATCTGCGATTGAGGAATATATCGAGAAAGATTGCCAAGCCGGTTCGAATGGCGAATTGAAAACCAGGGGTGGAGAAAAGCTCCGCGCGATTATTCCCGTCCACTTGTTCGGCTTGTGCTGTGACATGGACGAAATTCATCAGATTTCGGAACACTATCAACTCGACGTCATTGAGGATGCGGCGCAAGGAATTGGCGCCGAGTATCTGTTTGGCGGAAGAACAGCAAAAGCGGGTGCGATGGGTGAAGCCGGCTTCTTTAGTTTTTATCCCTCGAAAAACCTCGGAGCCGCTGGCGATGCGGGAATGATTATTTGCCGGGATGCTGAGCTAGCGAAGGAATTGCGCATTCTCCGCGATCAGGGAATGGAACCGCGCTATCATCATTGTGTCATCGGAGGCAATTTTCGTCTGGATGAAATCCAAGCCGCAATTCTCGCCGTTAAACTTCCGCATTTGGAAAGTTGGTCAGCAACGCGACGTGCAGCTGCGGATTTTTACGGCGCTGAATTCGCGCGCACCGGTTTAGCGAAAACGATCGCCTTGCCAGCGGATCCTTATCGTGATCACGGCTTAACGAATCACCATATTTATCACCAATACGTCATTCGCACGCCAATGCGCGATGCTGTGCGCGAGCACCTCGTCCGGCGGGAGATCGAGACGGCGATCTATTATCCGCTCGGACTACACGAGCAAAAATGTTTTTCGTACCTCGGCTATGAGAGGGGCGATTTTCCGGAGACCGAACGTGCCACACTCGAGACGCTCGCGTTACCGATGTATCCTGAACTTACTCGCGAGGCGCAGCGCTATGTAGTTGATGCGATCGCCGAATTTTTCGGATAAAAAGATCGACAATTGCAGCTGGGTCGTCTTGCGTCTTGTGCGGGGTGAAATTACTTTGCGAGGCGCAGATCGCGAGTTATATCGACGCTCGCAGCGACGGGTAGGTTCCGGAGTGGCCAAACGGGGCAGACTGTAAATCTGCTGGCTTTACGCCTTCGCTGGTTCGAATCCAGCCCTGCCCAATTTTTGGCTGTCGATTTCGAGTTGCTGATCGCTCCTTACGTAGACAGAAAGAAAAAGCAGCCCGCGGCAGCGGACGTTTTTTGCAAGTTTTAGTGACCTCTTCGCTGGCCGCCATCGCGGCGACCACCACCATAGCCGCCTCCCCCGCCGCCATAGCCGCGTCCGCCACCTCCGGGTGGCCGCGCCTCTCGCGGACGGGCCTCGTTCACAGTTAACGGGCGTCCTTCAACGGTTTGACCGTTGAATTTCGAAATGGCGTTTTGAGCGTCCTGTTCCGAACCCATCGTGACAAAAGCAAAGCCACGCGACTTGCCGGTGAATTTATCTTGCATGAGAGTCACTTCCTGCACAGCGCCAGCCTGTGAAAAAAGCTCCTGCAGTTCGTTTTCCGTCGTGTTGAAGGAAAGATTGCCTACGTATAATTTAGTTCCCATTGAGTTTATTCTGGAAAACGCAGCTAGGTCACTGTTCCCGCTTATCGGATTTCAAATCGCCACTGAATAAACTCAACTGACAATCCACCAACTTCCAAGCTTCCGTTTCCGTTTCGATGTCATTAGTAAAATGCTTCGTTTAAGAAAGCAATAGGAAATCGCGAGTCAACTTGCTTCGTTTCAAATGCCTAAATCTGCCGTTGCAAACGGAAAAAGTAAAAACGCCCCTGTTGCAGTGGTCGCAGCGGGCGTCGTCAGCCCCCTCGGGTTCGGACTCAGCGAGACGCTCGATTCGCTGCGCGAGGCGCGTGACTGCGTCACTCCAGTAACGCGATTTTCGGTGGCTGAATGTCGGTGCAAAACCGCGGGCCAAGTGGCCGATGAGCGCCTGCTCAATGATCAGCCCGAAGCAGGCCGCGCACGCCGGTTGCACCGTGCATCGTCCATGATGATCTATGCGCTGAGAGAAGCGCTGGCGCAAGAGCCTCAGTTCAAACCTGAGTTAACAGTAATTGGAACGACCAGCGGCGGCATGTCTTATGGGGAAGATTATTACCGGTCGTTATATCGACACGGCAGCTTGCGAGATTCGCCGACCTGGATCGCGAATTATCCTGCGCAAAAGCCGGTGATCGATGCCCAGGAAGCATTCGGAATCTCTGCGCCATGCCAGGTAATTGCGAATGCCTGCGCTTCTGGCACGAACGCGATCGGTCACGCGTTTGAATGCGTGCGGTCCGGCCGCTACGAACGCGTGTTGACCGGCGGGTACGACGCACTTTCGGAACTGGTCTTCGTTGGGTTTGATTCGCTTCAGGCCTCGACGCCAGAAAAATGCCGTCCGTTTGATCGACATCGCACGGGCATGGTTTTGGGTGAAGGCGCAGCGATTCTCGCCTTGGAAAATCTCGACACCGCGCGCGCGCGAGGCGCGCCCGTTCTCGCAGAAATAACCGGCTACGGCATGTCGACGGATAATTTTCATCTGACGCAGCCGGATCCCTCTGGCATCGGACCGCGGCGGGCAATGGAGCGCGCTCTCCAGAGCGCCCAGATTTCAGCGGGTTCAGTCGATTACATCAACGCGCATGGAACAGCGACGCCGTTCAATGACGCCGCCGAAGGCAAAGCAATCGCCGAGCTGTTTGATCGCGTGCCGATAAGCTCGACGAAGAGCATGATGGGTCACTCGTTAGGCGCGGCAGGGGCGGTCGAAGCGATCATCTGTCTGCTGGCCCTCCAGCATCAATTTCTTCCTCCTAACATCAATTTTCGGGCCCCAGATCAACTGACCGATCTAAATATTGTTGCGAACGAAGCCCGCCGGACGGCTCTACGCACGGTTCTCTCGAACTCCTTCGGATTTGGTGGGACCAATGCTTCCATTATGATGCAGAAATTCGAGGCATGAGCCTAGCAATCGCCGGCATGGGGTGGATTACACCTCTTGGAAACGGCGTTGATGCGGTGTGGGAGCAGCTCCTCCAAGGTTACGAGGCAACCGCGGAAAAAATGTCGGAACAGTTTAGCAATCGATCTTACAACGCTTTCCGAGTTCCCGAATCCGCGCTGGGCAGGTTGGCGCCTCATCCACGCCTCCGCCGCGCGAGTGTGATTTCGCGCTTCGCCGCTGCTGCAGGTTTGCAGGCATTGCAGGCTGCAGGGGTCAAAGTGGAGCCGCAGAATGCGGAACGAATGGCCCTCATCTTCGCAATCTCAAATGGCGGCGTGATTTACACGAAGCGCTTTTACCGCGATATCGTTGAGGCGGGTGCGCGATCAGCCAGTCCACTCCTGTTTCCGGAAACGGTTTTCAACGCCCCCGCGAGCCATCTCGCAGCGATTCTCGGAATCACCGGCGCTACCTACACTCAAGTGGGTGATAGCGCGGTGGGTCTGCTTGCGATAAGAATGGCGGAAGACCTGATGGCGAATGAGGAGCTTGAGTATTGCCTTGTCGTCGGGGCGGAAGAAGTCGATTGGCTGTTGTGCGATGCATATCGGCGGTGGCGGCTGCTTCGCTTGGCACCTCCGGTGGAGCCGTTCAACAAAACTGCGCGGGGAATGATTTTGAGTGAAGGAGCAGGAGCAATCCTGCTGTCACGCAAGGGCCCGATAATGATCGCACAAACTGATGCTGGCGCGCATTATCGCAAACGTACGGAAACCGAGGAGATTGTGAGCCAAACTATTTCCAATCTGGCTCAAACGGAAGTCGACTTCGTTATCTCCAGCGCAAACGGCACGTTCATCGACCAGGCGGAATGCAGGGCGCTACGGCGGATAATTCCGGATGCAATCGTCTATACGGCGAAGCCAGCGGTCGGTGAAAGTGTTGGGGCCGCGGGAGTGTGGCAGGTGATTTTGGGAGCCCAGGCTTTGGGTCGTGGCGAGCTTCCGCCGCTGCTCCACGTTACGTCAACGATTCCGTTGCGGGTTCCAGCTTCACGCACGGCACTTACCAAGGCGCGCCACGCAATCGTGTTAAGCTGTGGAGTCAATCAGCAAGTCGCAGGCCTGCGGTTATCGATCCCATGATCCTGGACGCAATTCTGTACAGCTCGCAGCTGCTTTTGCCCAGGCACAGACCGTTTTTGGCTTTGCAGGAAGGCTTTGCTGCGGTACGTTCGGCGTCCGCGATGCGAAAGCCGGTTTTGTTGCTCTCCGCCCTCCTTGCGAGCATCGGTTTCGTCAGGGCAGAGATCAAGACCCAGGAGAACGTCCCGATTGAAATCACGTCCACTGGAGAAACGACATATGAAAACGGACTGGCAACAGCGCGGGACAACGTCGCCATTCACGTGGGCGACACGGATATTTATGCCGATTACGCTCAATACAATTCGAGCACACATGAGGTCGAGCTGAGAGGCCACGTGCGGATCTACCGCGATAGACCCACAGCGACAACCCCCAATAAGCACCCCAATAAGTACAGCAATGAAGAGTCCGGCCAGGAAGCTTCGTTCTACCGTGCCGATAGCGGCATTTATAACATCGACACGAAACGGATTCGCGCGACAAATATGCGAACGGAGTCGCAGCCTTATTTCCTGAGTGGTCAGAATGTGAGCGAAATCTCCGAGAACGCTTACCGGATACAGAATGGGACCTTTACGACACATGATGCGCCAAACCCCGATTTTCATCTGCAGGCGCGAACGATTCGCGTATATGAGAAAGACCGCGTAATTTTTCGAAACGTCACGTTGTATGTCGGGAAGGTGCCTGTTTTTTGGTGGCCTTACTTGTATCAATCCCTCAGTGACGCGTTTAGTTTTACGGTCACACCAGCGTATTTGAGCTCATGGGGACCATCGGTTCTCACCCAGGTCACATTCCCCATCACCGACGATATCAAAGGCCGGATCCGGCTCGATTATCGAGGGCGGCGTGGTGTGGCCGTTGGCTTTGATCCCACTATCGAATATGGAAAGGACAACAACAGCTGGGCCAAGATCAAGACTTATTACATCCAGGACCAGAATCCGGAAATAAATGACACGGCTGTGCCACGAACGGGCGTTCCTACCGGGCGTTACCGGCTCAGCTTAGAAGACCGGACGAACTTTTCCGAAGACATCTACGGCATCGCTAACCTCACCAAACTGAGCGATCCGTTCGTTATGCAGGATTTTTATCAAGGGGAATTTCGTGTGGATCCTGTTCCGGACAACGTCGTCGCACTAACAAAAACGGACCCTTTTTACACCCTGACGGGGATCGCGCGTTTTCAAGCGAACGAGTTCTTCGAGACAACCGAGCGCTTGCCGGAAGTCGTATTGGACATCAAGCGTCACGCGCTTTTCGGTGGACCAATTTTCTATGAAGGCGAGACCGGCTTTGCCGAGTTGCGCCGACAATTCGCCGAGGGTTCGGGTTTCGAGAATTATGGCACTACTCGCCTCGATACTTTTCATCAGTTTCTCTATCCGAACACATACTTTGGCTGGCTTTCCGTCGTGCCGCGGGTTGGCTTTCGCGGAACGTATTATGGGGACACCCGCGATCTCGGGAACACGATCTTCACATCAAATCCTAATCCGCTAGTGCCCGATTTCCTACTGCCGAACCCGACCCTGGCCCACCCAATCGACTTCGGTGGCGATACCTTCCGGACCGTCTTTGATACGGGAGTAGAAGCCTCTTTCAAGATCTCCCGAACGTGGGAAAATGTCCAAAGCCGCGCCTTTGGACTGGATGGTCTTCTCCACGTGATTCAACCGTTCACAAATTTCTCGCACGTTTCGGAAAACGGGCCAAACCCGATCTCGATTTTGCAGTTCGATCGATTTGAACCCTCGACCCAACTTCGGGCAATTGATTTTCCACAATTCACCCCAATCGATTCGATCGACAGTTGGACAGTCTGGCGGCTCGGTGTGCGCAATCGTCTTGAGACACGGCGCGACGACCAGACGGTCACCTGGTTTGAACTCGATAGCTTCGTCGACGTCAACTTCGACAATCCGTACGATCGTACCCCGTATTCAAACCTTTTTAATAATATCCGCTTCAACCCGCTCCCTTGGATGAGTTTCACGGTCAACTCCCAAGTGCCGGCTTTCGACAAAGGTTTTACGGAAATCGATACTATCATGACCGTTCAACCGGTAGCGAATTTGCAAACGAGCGTCGGGCATCGGTATTTGAATGGTAATCCTTTCTTCGTCGACAGCAGCCTGTTCGTTGTCGGTGGATATTATCGCATCGATGACAATTGGGGCGTCGGCGTCCAAGAACAATACGAAGCAACGACGGGTATTCTCGAGGAGCAGCGATATGCTATTTATCGCGATTTGACGAGCTGGGTCGCCTCATTCGGCGGGGTAATCCGCGACAACAAGGGTGTAAACGAATATGGTGTCCTATTCTCGGTGACGCTGAAAGCATTTCCGAAGTTCGGAGTTGATCTGAATTTCGATCCTACTTCCGAAGGCCAATGAACGATAGCCGCGAACGATGTTGACGTTCCTAAGTTCGAGCGGACGTTCGTGCCGCCGCGACTGAGTCGCTGCGTTTTTCTGTTTATGGACCTCGCAATCATCGGTTCGGGTTATGTTGGTCTCGTTACCGGCGCATGTTTTGCAGATGTCGGCCATAACGTTATTTGCGTCGATAACGACTCGCAGAAAATCGAAGCATTGCAGGGAGGCAAGGTGCCGATATATGAGCCTGGTCTGGAGGAGGTAATTCACCGCAATGTCTCAGCGCATCGGCTGCGCTTTACCAGCAGCATTCGGGAAGGAGTGGAGAAAGCCCAGGTCATCTTTATTGCCGTTCCTACTCCGCAGCAACCAAATGGCGATGTCGATCTTAGGTTCTTGGAGAAAGTGGCGCGCGAGATCGCGGGAGTACTGACCGACTATCGGGTGATTGTCGACAAAAGCACGGTGCCCGTGAAAACAGGCGAAAAAGTCGCGGAATCGATCAAACGCTACAATCGGCACGGCGCAAGCTTCGACATCGTGAGCAATCCTGAATTTTTGCGTGAAGGATGTGCGGTGGCCGATTTAATGCACCCGGACCGGATCGTAATCGGCGCGCAAAGCGAGCACGCCATCGACCTGATGAAGAAAGTCTACGAACCTTTCATGGCTCCGATTCTCGTCACCGATATTACCAGCGCCGAACTCATCAAACATTGCGCAAACTCGTTTCTCGCTCTGAAAATTTCATACATCAATGCGGTTTCGGTGATTTGCGAGGCGAGCGGAGCTGATGTCGAAAAAGTCGCGGACGGAATTGGCATGGACCATCGCATCGGCCGTGATTTTTTGAATGCTGGGATCGGATACGGTGGCTCCTGTTTTCCTAAAGACATTGCGGCATTCATCACGATCAGCGAACGGCTCGGTGTTCCGTTTGATTTGCTGAAGGAGGTCCAGCGAATAAACCGGATGCAAAAAGAGCGCTTTCTAAAAGCCATTCGAGAGACGCTCTGGGTTTTGCGCGAAAAACGTATTGCCGTCTGGGGCCTCACATTTAAACCAGACACTGACGATATTCGTTCCTCTATCGCGATCGAGCTCGTCGCGGATCTGTTGCGCGAAGGAGCACATGTCGTCGCCTACGATCCGAAGGGAATGGAAAAGGCTCGGGCTGTGAAGACGATCGGCGCTGCCGAATTTGCTCCCTCCGCTCTCGAGGCGGTGAGCAATGCCGAAGCACTGATCATCGCCACGGAATGGATCGAATTTGCCAATGTCGATCTCGCGATCGTGAGGGACAAAATGAGGACGCCGATCGTTTTTGACGGACGAAACTTATTGGATCCGGAAACGATGATCCATCTCGGTTTTCACTATCATTCGATTGGCCGCGCCAGCGTGACGTCGGCTTAAGCGTTTAGAGAAAAATGTATGGCGCAGCTCGTTGCTTGCCAAATTGCTGGGGCGGCGCTGCGTGAGTGCGAAGGGGAAGTCGAGCGTTTACTGAACGAATTTCCGCGGATGCAATTTGCGCAAAAAAGAATCTTGCCTTCCCCTTAAGACTATTACGACGGTGCTTTTGCGGCACGCCTCATTCGTATCGGCTAGCTCGAGCGCTGTGCCGATAAGCTCAGTTGCATCTGTCGCGCTCGGTGGAATCATAACCGTCTTATGCACGACCCCCGATTCGACGATCTCGCCAAACTTCTTGTGGAATATTCCATTCGACTCAAGCGCAATGAAACGGTTCTTATCGAAGCATTCGACGTTCCGGACGAAATGACAATCGCGCTGATCCGAGCGGCGCGAAACGTTGGAGGCGTTCCCTTTGCGCAGAATTACCATGCTCGAGTAAGCCGCGCGCTCGCCCTCGAAGCATCGGATCGACAATTGAGCCTAATTGCGGGCCATGAACTGGCACGAATGAAAAAAATGGACGCGTATATCGCTGTCCGCGGCAGCAACAACATCACGGAACTATCCGATGTGCCGGCGGAGAAGATGAAATTGGTGGCGAAGAGGATGCGTGCTGTGCAGGACCAGCGAGTTAAGAAAACGAAATGGGTGGTCTTACGTTGGCCTACTCCGTCGATGGCACAGCTTGCAGGGATGAGCACTGAGGCTTTTGAAGATTTTTACTTCACTGTGTGCGGACTGGATTATCGCAAGCTTCAGCCCGGCATGAAGGCGCTCAAGCGGTTGATGGAAAAAACAAATCGTGTCGAAATCAAAGGGCCCGGCACAGACCTCCGCTTCAGTATGAAAGGGATTCCTGTCGTGATCTGCGGTGGCGATCGCAATATTCCCGATGGCGAGGTTTTCAGTTGCCCGGTAAGAGATTCCGTTCAGGGTCATGTTACGTTCAACGCTCCAAGCATTTACCAGGGGATTGGTTTCGATGGAATCCGTCTTGAGTTTAAGAATGGAAAAATTGTGGATGCGACGAGTAACGAAACGAAAAAGCTTAACCGAATCCTCAATTCAGATGCGGGCGCCCGTTATGTAGGCGAATTTTCGCTTGGATTTAATCCTCACGTTTTGCAACCGATGCGGGATATATTATTCGATGAGAAAATCGCCGGCTCCTTTCATCTCACTCCGGGACAAGCATACGAAGAAGCGGACAATGGGAATCGAAGCCAGGTTCACTGGGATATGGTAAGCATCCAGCGCCCAGAATACGGCGGCGGAGAAATCTATTTCGACGGCAAATTGATCCGACGAGATGGAGAATTTCTACCGAAGCAGCTGCGTTCCCTAAACCGAAGCCGATTTGGCAAGCGCGCCTAGGCGAGGGCGGTTCTTCACCGCACTGGGTAACAGCACGATGGTTTGGCCGCGACCGTTTGTAAATTTCTTGTTACGTCCGGTTCGAGCTGTGGTCGAGCAGATTCAGCTGCATCATGCTGATGTCGCCGCTTTCGCTGAGCTCCAAATTCGTAATCTCGAACATTGGCCTTCCTTCGCCTAGGCTCGGTTCGGCACCAGGCAACTGTACGAAAACCTGTTTGGAACTCGAATTCAAGACAACGGACGCAACCTCAAACGACGGCGAAAACTCGATCGTGCTGATTTGGAACGGGACTGTCACTAGAACAGAGGCCTTGGCCTGCTGCGACGGCGTGAGCTGGACCGATGTACCCTCGAAATTCGGTACAAGTTGCGATCCCTCGACCATAAACGAAGGCGAACCGGCCGCAGTTGGCTTCTGCTGGTGAGATGGAGTCATCCGAATACTACCAAGGGTTTCTCCGGCGGGCTGAATCTTTGCAATCTCGAAAGTGACTTCCGGATTCGTCCCTGGCTGCGACCCCTGGTCAGGAGCCAGACGCATAGTCACGATCTTGGACGTCGTCCGCACTTGCAAGGCACCTACCTTGAAGGCTGGCGTCAGTTGCATGGAAGCAATCTCGAGGGAGAAAGTGAGCTGGACGGCGGTGTGCATGCTGCTAGCAGATCGCGATGCGTGCTCAGCGGTTGGAGTTTTCATCAGCGGAGCGGCTGGGACTTCGGTCATTTCAAGGTGTTCAGGCATGGTTGGAGCTGTGGTTACTTGCGGTGATACGGACTCGTTGGCAGTGGCACTTGGGAAATGAGATGGGGTGTCGTTGATCGCTTCAACTATGGAAGGTTCCATCGCGGACACAGGCGTCTGGTGCGGAATCGGTTGCTCTTGTCGGATCGGTTCGATCTCAGAGGCTGCTACAGGCTCCATCGCTGGCGTCGTGGCTGCCTCAGCGACCACCGGGCTTGCACCCGGCTCTTCCGCTAGCGGTGGCACTTGCGAAATCGCTTGCTCTTGTCCGATAGGTTCGATCTCAGGGATTGTTACAGGCTCCATCGCTGGCGTCGTGGCTGCCCCAGCGATCACCGGACTTGTACCTGGCTCTTCTGCTAGCGGCGGCACCTGCGGAATCGCTTGCTCTTGCCCGATCCGTTCGATCTCAAGGGCTACTATTGGTTCCATCGCTGGCGTCGTGGTTGCCTCAGCGACCACCGGACTTGCACCTGGCTCTTCTGCTAGCAGTGGCACCTGCGGAATCGCTTGCTCTTGCCCGATCCGTTCGATCTCAGGGGCTACTATTGGTTCTATCGCTGGCGTCGTGGCTGCTTCAGCCACCACCGGGCTTGCACCCGGTTCTTCCGCTGGTACGGCGGACGTTGTCCACAACTCGCTGATGGCTGGAACTTCGGCGAGCTCTGGCGCTTTTCGGATAACCGGCGATGAAACCTCGGCGGTTTGTTCGACAATTGGACTCAGTGAAGACTCAAAGACTCGCTTGGCAATCGGCGGCGATTCGCGGTGGGGCTCCGTCCTGTGATAAGTGGAAGCTTCTGACGCTCCACCGTTGAGATCGATCGCCGGGCCGAAAGCACCGGCCCGCGATGGAGGCTTCGACGCTGTCAACCGTAGCGAAACCTGGCGCGGGCCACCAAAAACGTGATTGCTCATTCCAATCCGATTTTCTGACGACGCAATATTAGATTCAAGGGTGCGGGGCCTGGCAATAGGCCCGTCGTGCGAGTAACTTCGAGTGATGAAGGCGCGGCGAAGCTCTGGAGCGATCACCCAGGCTAACAGAAACACGCCGGCCAACAGCAATCCGCCGACAAGCAAGGTTCTACTGCCTGGTAATCCGCTAACAGCGGACGGAGACCAGGCGCTGATACGAGGCGCGGCGGGCACTGCAACAGGCGGGGCGGCAACGGGAGACATCCTATTGGAAACTTCGCCCGACGTCTTTGCTTCACCTGGAGCCGATGCTTGAGCGGCCGCCGCAACAGGCGACTCTACAGCAGACGATGTGGTCGAAGGCACCGCGGCTTCCTTTGACTCCTCAGGCGCCCCCGGAGGGACTTGTTTATTGGAAGTTCCAGCTCCGGATGCAGAGGAGGGAAAGGGCTCGATATTTGATTCTTTCACTTGCTTGCTCGCAGTAACAAGAGTGTCAGGAATAGGACTTGGCTCGATTGCCGGACTGGCGTCCGTTTGCGTTGTCATCACAGTAGCTGCGTCGAGCGCCGACGCAGAAGCCGCAGCGATTTCTGGACTTTGCATCCAGCCCACATCATAAAAGGCATCCGCAAAAACGCTGTTCAGCGCCGGAGAGTAGATCCTTTTCGCTGAAGCGGTCCAATCGGCCGCCTTTTCTGGGTTATTGTGTTTAAATTCCCATGCGGCCTGAGCGTAATAAAGAGCCGGGGTATCTCCCGTAAACTGGAATTGCTCCATAATCGCCTGTGCTCGGCTCTCTTTCCCTTCGAGCAAAAGCGTCATGTAAATCTTGAATCTGATTAGCTGCGCAGCTTGGTTTTTATCGCCACCGGGAGTCCGCTCAAACAGTGCTTCGAAACGCTCCCGCGCTTTGGCGTAGTCTTTTTTCTTAAATGGAATTTGCGCGAGATTGTATTGCGCCTCGCGGAATTTCGGATCGAGCTTGGCTGCCCGTTTGAAGGCGGCTTCAGCTTCATCAAATTGCTTCTGCTCCATCAAGATCTCGCCGCGCAAATTAAGAGTCGTCGGCTGATTCGGATCCGCCTGATCGGCTTCGTCGACTAGTTTGCCAGCAGTCCCGAAATCGCGCTGCCGCAGCGCCTGCTGAGCTTGCTCGAATTTTGAATGCGCTACGGCCTTTGTTTTTTCCGAGCGCTCGGCGGCCGTCATTAAGGGCAGCGAGGCCCGCGCCTGGCCAGCCGGCTTTTCAAGCCAGCCGACTTCGAACAGTGATTCTGCAAAGAGTTTGTTCAGTTGCGGCGAAAAATTCTTCTCTGCTACGGCCATCCAATCTTTTGCTTCTTTTTCATTCTTGTGTTGGAGCGCGACGGCCGCTTTTACATAGTCTACAGCCGGCGTATCGGGCGAAAGCTCCAACTTGGCCAGAATGGAATCGACCATGTTCTCTTTTCCTTCGAGCAGGTAAGTCAGAAGAACCTTGTATTGAATGAGCTGCGACGCTTCACTCGCCAGATCAGACCGGCTGCTCGAGAGGAGCTGCTCAAAACGCTTGCGCGCTTCCGCCCAATCTTTTTTGAGAAACGGGATTTCCGCCAGGTTGAAGCGCGCATTCCAGAACTTAGGATCGATCCGAGCCGCCTCGAGCAGGGCTGCCTCCGCTTTGTCGTAGATGCCCTGCCGCATCAGGACCACGCCGCGTAAATTTTGAGATGGCGCGAGTTCGGGCTGGCGGGCATCAATCGCGTCGAGTTCCTTTAACGCTTGCGGAAAGTTGTTCGCATCGAACTCGCGGAACGCCTTATTATACATCTCTTCCAGTTCCGATTTCGTGGGTGCGACGTTGTCTGCTGCAAACGAACTGAGCGCTAACGCTACAACTGCAGTGATTTTTAAGATCCTCATGTAATAACAATAGAAGGTTTTCTCAATGCCAATGACAAGTTCAAATTTCCAATCGAACCCGCCCAGTCTCGCAGAAATCGTGCCCAATACAACTGCAGGGACAAAGGTTAATCGCCCGGAGCACTTTTCCGCGCAAAATCAAGAATTGAGATTGGCCATAATCCGTAGCCCCTCCAGAGTGAGGTGTGCACGGACTGCCGTGATCTCCGGCAACTGCGCTGCGATGAGTCGCGCGTAACCGCCTGTGGCCACCACGTGAAGCTTTCCGCTCGGAAACTGCTCCGCCCGGATCCGCGCAAGAATCTCGCGGACCAGTCCACGATAACCAAATACTGCGCCAGACAACATCGCGCCGATTGTTGATCGTCCGATCGCGCGTCGCGGCTCTTTCAAAGACAGTTTCGGCAACAGAGCCGTTCGCTGGTAAAGAAAATTGGTTATCGCCTCGAGCCCCGGCGCAATTACACCGCCGATGTAGTTGCGGCGAGCGGAAACAATATCAAAAGTCACCGCGGTGCCGAAGTCCACGACGATGGCGGGACAACCGTAAAGCGCTGCAACGGCCGCGGCATTCGCCAGGCGGTCGGCTCCGATCGTTTCCGGGGCGGGATAATCAATCCCCACGCCAAGTTTCACGGTCGAATTCAACCAGAGTACTCCGGTTTTTCCGGCGGTCTTTGAAATGGTGCGATTTTTTTTGGGAACCACCGATGAAACGACTACCTTCCGGACCCTTCGCTCTCCTAAGAATCGCGAAAACACACTGCTTGAAAGCTTGTTAGTGGCGATCCGAACGGGGGTTGAAATCCGCTTTGTCGATGCAAAAGCAAATTTCGCATAGGAGTTGCTGATGTCGACTAGCAAGTAGTCGGTCGGGCCGGTCAGGATCGGACGCTTCATATTGCGCTGCCAAGCAGGCGCTACATGGAACGCTTCTCTCCGTCAAGTCCGCCAGTCGGACGGACTCGGCCTGTGGCGAGCTTGCGGCGTTTCGGTCAAACGGGTACGCTTCGCTCGTGAGAAGATTGCTGCATCGCCCACGCCGTTTGCGGCGTTCCCCTGCTTTACGAAATCTCGTGCGCGAGACACAACTAAGCGCACATGATTTGGTCCTCCCGCTTTTTGTAAACGAAAAATTGGAGCGACGGCACCCGATCGCGAACATGCCGGGCGTTTTTCAGCTTTCCCTGAAGGAAATTGTCGATGAGGCCAAGCGCGCCCAAGATCTTGGGCTGCAGGCGGTTCTGCTTTTTGGAATTCCGAAAAAAAAAGACGAGCAGGCAAGTGGTGCCTACGCAGAAAATGGGGTGGTTCAGAAGGCGCTTCAAGCCATTAAATCAAAATGCCCCGATCTCGTCGCAATCACCGATGTCTGCTTGTGCGAATATATGAGCCACGGCCATTGCGGTGTCACACGCATCGACGGCGATCATTTCCATGTGCTCAATGATGAAACCGTCGAGCTTTTAGTTAAAACCGCTCTTTCTCATGCCGCAGCCGGCGCGGACCTGGTTGCGCCGAGCGATATGATGGATGGCCGGATCGGTGCGATTCGCGAAGCACTCGATGCCGGCGGCTTTGATCAAATCGGGATCATGAGTTACGCGGCCAAATTCGCCTCTGTTTTTTACGGCCCGTTTCGCGAGGCCGCGGAAAGCCCGCCGCAATTTGGCGATCGTCGTTCTTATCAGATGGATTACGCCAACGCAGATGAAGCGCTGCGTGAGGTTGCTCTGGATATCGATGAAGGAGCGGACATCGTCATGGTGAAACCAGCCTTGCCCTACATCGACATCTTATGGCGAGTGCATGAGCGTTTTGGAAAACCGACCGCGGTTTACCACGTAAGTGGTGAGTACGCGATGCTCAAAGCAGCCGCGGAAAAGGGGATTATGGAGGAACGCCCCGCCGTTTTCGAAATCATGACTGCGCTCCGGCGCGCGGGCGCCGATATCATCATCACTTACTGGGCGCGCGAGCTCGCCGAATGGCTGCGGGAATAACTAACGTCCACGGCGAAACGACGAGGCATGCCCGGCTAAAGCGCCTCGCTTTTCTCTGGATGCAAGCGCATGGCTATTCTGCTTGCGCGATGGAAGTCAGTTTGCCGCGATGCCGATTTCGTGCCGATGTCGCAGCTTATCGACCGCTGCCGAAAAAGTTTGGGTCGACAGCGATCTTTGAATGCAAGCAAGCGCTTCCCGATTTGCGAAGGGACAATTGCCGTAGTGAGAGTGCTCGCAAACTTCTCGACGCGGTTTGCCACCGCCGTCAGATCCTCGAAAAATACCTGCGGCTGCATCATCCCAATCTGCGGATCAACGATTCGCTCTTTCCCGAATTCGATTCACACGATTTCACAGCGATCGGCCACCGCGGCTATGCGCGCGTCTTGCGTCAGCTAAGTGCGCTGCAAAATCGTCTCTACGATTGCACGAAGTTCGACAAATTGATTGGCTACCGCTGTGCCAATTTATTTTTTCTGGTCCTCCCGCAGGAGCTATTTCGTGATTCAGAGATTCCGGTCGGATGGGGCGCGCTTGTGGAATGCGATGGTACGCTCGCGCTCATGCGCAAACCGGTCTGGCAGGAAACAACGCCCGAAAATCGAATTCACTTTTTGCAACGGATCGCTGCGGCTGGGACGCGAGCATTCAATCGACAGTTAGAAATCACGTTCGACGAGGTAGCGGCCGCACGTTGTCGATCTTTCTAGGCCATCCCGGTTTTCTGGGAAATCGGCACGAGCAAATTGTGCCCGGTCATCTCCTTTGGCTGCGGCATTCCGAGCAGAAACAAAAGCGTTGGCGCGACATCGGCCAGAATTCCATCTTCGCAGCGAAATCGAGCCGCATCTTTGGCCACATAAATGAAATGTACGAGATTGGTGGTGTGTGCAGTGTTTGGCGAGCCGTCGGGATTTCGCATCTGCTCGCAATTTCCGTGATCGGCGGTGACGATACATTTGCCATCAAGATCGAGCAGCTTCGAAATAATCCGCGCAACACATTCGTCGATCGTTTCCACTGCCTTAATCCCCGCTTCTAGAATTCCGGTGTGACCGACCATGTCCGGATTGGCAAAGTTTAGAATGATTAAGTCGTAATCTGCCATTCGCGCCAGCACCTCATCAGTGACCGCACGGGCGCTCATTTCGGGCTGAAGATCGTAGGTCGCGACCTTTGGTGACGGCACGATCTTCCGGTCCTCGCCAGGAAACGCGCGCTCAATTCCGCCGTTAAAAAAATAAGTTACGTGCGGATATTTTTCCGTCTCGGCAATCCGCAACTGCGACTTGCCAGCGGCGCTTACAACCTCGCCCAAAATGTGCACGAGTTCGGCTGGCGCAAAAACGAACGGCGAAGGATAGGTCACATCATATTGGGTGAGAGTAACAAAGTGGACCCGCGGCCACACTTCGCGATCGAAGCCGTCGAAATCCTTCAGCAAAAAGGCCTGCGACAATTGTCTCGCGCGATCGGCGCGGAAATTGAAAAACAACACAGAATCGCCATCACGCACGCGCTGCTCATTTGCGTAAGAAAAAATAAGTGGCGGCATGAACTCGTCGGTTTTTCCAAGTGAGTATTGCCGATCCACCGCCGCACATGGCGGTGATTTGCACACTTCGCCTTGACCGAGAACGATTGCGTCCCAGGCTTTTTTGGTTCGACCCCAGCG
>Ga0193719_10000052_pt1 | contig 34704 bp, 39 predicted proteins | sample U2a2metaG_FD_160103 | JGI IMG/M metagenome (GOLD analysis project Ga0193719, IMG submission 160103) | Soil microbial communities from a riparian zone of the East river system, Colorado, United States - U2a2 | ecosystem: Environmental > Terrestrial > Soil > Riparian zone | place: USA: East... | reverse complement strand
TGGATATCCTGTTGCTTTGCTAGCTAGTGCCGATGATCTAGAAAGTCTGGCGTTTATTTCTATTGCGCAATAAGATTCACTTAATGGATCTAAACCAAATTGAATATTGCATTCTCCTATGATACCGCAATATTCAATTGCTCTAATAGCAGCAGATCGTAGTCTGTGATATTCTTCATTATTGATCGTCTGTGAAGGAGCAATAACAATATTGTCGCCTGTGTGGACTCTCATTCCTAAAACATTTTCCATATTGCAAACTGCAATACTGTTACCTGTACAGTCCCTCATCATCTCATATTCAATTTGTTTCCAACTTCCGATGTATTTTTCAATTAGAACCTGATTTACCAGACTTAAGGACAGTCCGCGTTGTACAATCTCTTGAAGTTCATATTCATTATGTGCAACTCCTCCTCCCTTGCCACCAAGTGTGTATGCAACCCTGATTATCACTGGGTATCCTATTTTACCTGCAACATCCAGGGCTTGCCTTATATTATATGCAGGAGAACTCTCTAGCACTGGAACGTTACTCTTTATCATAGCGGTTTTAAATTGTTCTCTGTCTTCAGTAATCTTTATACTATTTATGGGTGTACCCAGTACTTGTATTTTGTATTTGTCTAAAATTCCTTCATTGTGTAAAGATACTCCACAATTTAATGCGGTTTGTCCACCAAAACCTAACATTATTGAATCAGGAAGTTCTTTTTCTATTATTTGTTTTATATAATATCCATTTACTGGTAACAAATATACCTTATTTGCGAATCTCGTATCTGTTTGGATCGTTGCTATATTAGGGTTTACCAGTATGGTCTTAATTCCTTCTTCGGACAAAGCTTTGAGGCATTGTGAACCGGAGTAGTCAAATTGGCGGTCAGAATTTCTGACATTCGCCCGCTTCTCCGATTTTTATTGCTCCGCTTCCCAACACTATTGTTTTCTTTATGATTTCATTCTTTGGAAAATTTTCCCACCTCCATTAACTTTGTCAATTTGAATAGACTTTACCTTTGATCCATTCTGTAAAACAAGATCTTTAAAACTTTCGAATATGTGCACGCAATCATAAGGACCAGGAGATGCTTCAGGATGAAACTGTACTGCAATTACAGGTTTTGATTCATGTTTGATACCTTCAATAGTATTATCATCAGAGTTAATGTACCAAGCTTTAAATCCAGTTTTATCGAGTGTTTTTGATTTAACTCCATATCCATGATTTTGACTTGTAATAAATGTTTGATTGGTGTCGACTTCAGTACAACCTTTATTTTGGCCTCTGTGTCCAAATTTTAGCTTGTATGTATCGCCGCCTGCAGCAAGGGCTATAATTTGGTTCCCCAAGCATATTCCTAAGATCGGTAATGATGAATCAAATAATTTAACAACTGTCTCTATTGTACTATTGCACATTTTCGGATCTCCAGGACCGTTACTTATTATAATACCTTTTGGCTTATATGCAATAATCTTATTAAAGGGAATATCCCACGGAACTCGAATAACCCTGAAACCCATTCGTAAAATATTACGAATAATGCTATATTTTGTGCCAGTATCAATTAATACTATCGGGTCTAAGGAGGGATCTCCATATTCGATTGTTTTCTCAACGGATACTTGAGGCATGAAGTTAAATCCATCATATGTGGTCTTCTTAATAGTATCCAATAGATCCTTTGTGTTAATTTGATTTTCACAAACTGAAAGTGCACCTTTCATCACTCCCTTTATTCTAATTTTCTTGGTTAGATCACGTGTGTCCACCCCACTTATCCCAGGTATCCTTTCATCGTATAGCCATTGATCCAGTGTTTTGTGGCATTCTCTATGATTCGCTACGTTAGAAAGTTCGTGAACTACTAATCCCGAAACTTGAATCTTGTCAGATTCAAAATATTTTGGTAATCCGTAACCATCACGAATAGATCTGCTTGGCACTCCATAGTTTCCAACGAGTGGATAGGTCATACATAATATTTGTCCTCTATACGATGGATCAGTTAAGGTCTCAGTATAGCCAACCATGCCTGTATTAAAAACAAATTCACCGCCTACTGTTTTTGGATAGCCAAAACCCGTACCACGATACGTTGAACCATCTTCTAAAATTATCATCGCGTTAAGGCCTATGTGATTACCATAAATTGTAGGAATTTTGACCCTCATAGAGTTGTAAAATATCGAAATTTAAATTTTCCTAACTTGATTGAATAGCAAGTAGCAACCGTGTGCCATGAAGATTTAGACTATGCATTATATTAATAACGAATCTCTTGTCGGAATATCTGTAAGATTATTTAATCTACCTACTTTAACCAATCTATAGGAATATCTTGGTATAACCCATTAGGTAGTATTCTTCTTATTGAAATAGGCAAGACTTTTGAATTCAGCTCTGCTACAGCGACTGATATAGTATCGTTAAACTTGTTTGATGAATCCACTAAAGTTGGTGCACCTAGAGAAAGTTGCAGTGATCGTGCACCTATTATTCTCGCACGTTCAAAACGAGTCAATGTCGGGGGTCCTATCAAAACTTGACTGTCTTGAGGTGTTATCTCCCTGGATTCAAAATCCATCTCCGGATAAACTACAACTTCGTCTTTTGGCCTGCCACTTTTTGACTCTTGAGTAGTTTCCTGTTTTTCAATTTTGGTTTTCTTGCTTTTCTTTTCCTTTTCTTGAGTATTCTTAATCTTTGTTTCTGTATTTCTTTTTATTTTTGGTTGTTTTTTTACTTTTGGCGGTTTTTTTTCCTTATTTTTTTCAGAGGTAGAACGTCTTAAAATCAAGAATAAAACCAAAAAAAGTGAATATATAATTAAATGTTGCTAATAAATGAACAAATTAATAGTCATATTAATAGTAATTTAGAATTAGAAATGATCTGGAGCAATCCAAATTCTGTCTCAAGAATTCATGTTCTGTTCGAGACAGTTGGCAGGGGTAAAATCGTGTTAGAACTAGTTCGTCATCTGTCCCCAATAACCTTTTCAAACATAATTAAAACAATGCCTATTTCTGGAAGATTGCATTTTTTAAACGGTAATATAGGATATGTAGAAACAGGACTAAATTTAGGTGCAGAAAAACAGAAATCAGTGTTTAAGAGGGGAGATCTTGGATTCATGATATCTAATGGTTGCATTTGTATCGTATTGAAAGATATTAAAGGAATCAACATGAATCACATAGGCCATTGCGTTGAGGATCCTCTTATTTTAGAATCAATGAATTCGGGCGAAATCATATATATAAAGCGAGCTTCATGACAGTTAATCAGGTAAGAGGTGCCATTACCTATATTTCCATCGCTAAAGTGCCATTTGTTTGAGCCAAGTAAAAAAAGCATTTGGACTATTGTTGGAAAGCATTATGAATATTGGATTGATTTAGACTTGGGTTATTGCTCATGTAACGATTACTACTTTAGAACGCTTTCTGGCAAAGGAATGTGTTATCACCTTAATTTTGCAAAACAAAAAATAAATTCGACGGTTGACACTATTTGCTTTTCTGATTTGGAATATTATGATTTTGTAAAATCGGTGATTAATGATAATTACCTAATAATTCGAAATGAAATTAACGATTAGGTTGATTCGGATATTTATGTCGAATTCTTAATTCATGAGATAAATTGAAACGATATGACAGTATCTTAATCATAGGTGCTGGAGGAAGAGAACATTCCATAGGGTGGAAGTTGTCAAATGATACAAAGAAAAAAGTATATTTTGCACCAGGGAATGGGGGTACGGGAAATAATATCGAAATAGATTCTAATGATTTAATCAATCTTCTTGAATTTGCAAAGAAGCACAATTCTTTTACAATAGTAGGACCTGAAAAGCCTCTTTCATTGGGCATTGTTGATTTATTTGAAGGAAGTCAATTGTCGATATTTGGACCTAATAGAAACGCTTCTAGATTAGAATCAAGCAAAGTGTTCGCAAAACTTTTTATGCAGAACACCGGAATTCAAACAGCTCCTTTTTCAATTTTTTCAGACGCCAATTCTGCAATAAAACACGTCCAATCATCCTCAAAAAATGTAGTTGTCAAGGTTGATGGACCTGCAGCAGGTAAGGGCGTATTCGTCTGCGATAACGATAAGTCAGCAGCTGAAGCCATAAAAAAGATCTTTATTGATAATGAATTTAGAAATTCCGGAAATAAGATTGTGTTAGAAGAAAGAATTTATGGCGATGAGGCTTCTTTCATTGCTATATGTGATGGAAAATCTATTCTTCCATTAGCATCAAGCCAAGATCACAAGAATATTCTGGATGAGGATAAAGGACCTAATACTGGGGGAATGGGGAGCTATTCTCCTACGCCTCTAATCACACATAGTCTTGAAAACAAGGTAATGGAGAGAATAATGCAACCAACAATAAAGGGGTTAACTGATCTCGGAATTAATTTCAAAGGCTTTCTATATGCGGGTCTCATGATAGAACGCGGTTCAAATGAACCATATGTACTAGAATTTAACGTAAGAATGGGAGATCCCGAATGTCAATCTATATTGTCGAGAATGGATTCTAATCTATTACAATATTTGGAAGCAGCCATGGATGAAAAGCTTGAATCTATGCCCACTATTAAATGGAAGGATAAACATTCAGTTTGTATAGTTATGGCTTCAAAAGGGTATCCTGGAAAGTATCAAACCGGAAAAGTAATTCATGGGTTAAATTCGAAATTTGGTCACGATACACATGTATTTCACTCAGGGACTAAAAAAAATTCAATGCGAGAAATACTTACGAATGGCGGTAGAGTCTTATCAGTTACCTCATTGGATGATACTCTTGAAGGAGCTAAAAATAAGTGCTATTCGGTTGTATCTCAAATACATTGGGGAGAAAATGAAGAATACTATAGAAGGGACATCGCATTAAGAGGTATTAAATATACGAGTTCCACTTTCAGTGACTAAAGCATCTATTTTTCGATCATAGGCGAAAGTTGGGATACGATTTTTTATAAATTGAAAATCATATGCAAGACCAAAACATTTTGAATATTTTTTATTAGTCAGATATTTATCATAATAACCAAAACCATATCCAATTCTGTATCCATAGGAATCAAATGCAATTCCGGGAACTATCAACAGGTCTATGAAATCTACATTCCCATTTATTATCTTTGGTTCTTTAATTCCAAATCTATTCATGTCAAACGAATCATTATCAAAATCTTTTTGTTCTACAATATAATATCGAATATCATTAATTACGACCCGTGGTAACAGCAATTTCCTTCCTGAATTCAAAGCATGATTAATTATGTCCCATGTTTCGACTTCTGACCCGGTGGGTAGATAAAGCCCAATAGTTTTGGATTCAATAAATTCATAAGTCCTGATGACGTTCTTTTGAATTAATTTACTTTTGGCAGATATTTCAAATTGATTCAAAGCATTTCTCTTGTGAAGAATCTCTTTTCTTAAAATTGATTTCTGCTCTTGATTGCTTAAATTCATTGTTCTAATTATTGCTAATTTTATTTTTGAGACTTGCAGCGAGCACCGTATTTTTTAATAGCATTGTAACTGTCATAGGTCCTACTCCACCAGGAACAGGTGTTATGTAAGATGCTTTTTCTGACACAGATCGAAAATCGACATCACCTTGAATTTTTCCATTCGTTCTGGATATTCCTACATCAAAAATTACAGCCCCCTCTTTGATCATTTTGCTTGTGAGAGTAAATTTTTGTCGATTCCCAACCGCTGTTATGATACAATCAAAGTTTCTTAATTTATCTTCCAAATTTTTTGATTTTGAATGGAAAAACGTTACAGTAGCATCACGATTCATTAGTAAAATACCCAAAGGCTTTCCAACCAAATTACTTCTATTTATGATTGCGACATCCATGCCTTTAACATCGATTTCGTAAAAATCTAGTAATTCCAGAATCCCTAAGGGAGTACATGGAATAAGTTTTGGAGTCCCTTCAAAGAGAAAACCTAAATTATAAGAAGTTAAACCATCAACATCTTTTTCGGGGTTTACCATATTAGTGATTATTGATGTTTCAATATGATGTGGTAATGGAAGTTGGACTAATATTCCATGAACATTTTCATCTTTATTTAATTCATTTATGGTACTGAGTAGCTCATCTTGCTTTATGGTTTCTGGTAGCTTGAAATCTCTTGTTAATATTCCAATATTATTTGCCGCGGTTTGTTTATTCTTAACATATGTAGCAGATGCTTGATTATCGCCGACTAAAACAGTAGCTAAACAAGGTCGAATTCCTTTATTAATTAGACCTGACACCTCACTTCTGATTGTTTGTTTTATTTGTTGAGAGACTAGGACTCCATCTATTAATTTGCTCAAATATTCTAAAAATTCACAACGTCATTTTTTTGCTTTACTGTATTTTCCAATCCATTTTTTTAATCACTGTTAAGTAACGATTACCTTTCTACCTTCAACAAGTAACCTTTTTTCAGAAAAAAGCTTTACACAAGAAGGATATAAAATGTGCTCCTGTTCAAGTATCCTGTTTGATAGTGTTTCATATGTATCATTCTCTAATACTGCCACTTGTCTTTGTGCGATAATTGGTCCAGAATCTAATCCTTCATCAACAAAATGAACAGAACATCCCGTTACTTTTACACCATAATCCAATGCTTTTTTTTGGGAATTAAGCCCAGGAAATGAAGGAAGAAGTGATGGGTGTATATTCATGATCCTCATCTTGTATATTCGTATAAATTCTCGACTTAAGAGACGCATATAACCTGCCAAACATACAAGCCCATTATCAGGATTTACATCATATTTTTGTAATATGTTTACTATTTCCTTATCGTAATCCCAGCCTTTTAAATTATTTGAAACTATGCTTGTAGGAATTCCAAATTTTGAAGCTTTTTTAAGACCTTCTGCTTCTGGTTTACTGGAAATTACTATTTTAGGACATACGTCAGTTACTTCAACTTTAAGAAAATTTAGAATTGATTCCATATTGCTGCCTCTACCAGAAATCAAAATTCCAAGGTTTATCAAATGCTGCTATTGTGAATACTTGAGATTCTTAAATGTAGTGAAATTCTTGTATGAATCTAGAAGTGAAAAAATAATTTTCATTGCTACCTAAACTGATATAGTTCAACTTTTTTGAATTATCAATTTGTTACTATAAAGAGATTCGAATATAATTTTATAGACCATCACTCTATAAAGAAAAGTGCGACAACAGCCAAGCGTAGATAAATGATTGGTTTGTCGATCAACGGGGAAGGTGAGTTGACATTTAGCTCAAGCTCAGAGCAAGTCAAGGCAATTATCTCTTCATTTTGCATGGTTGTATCTGAATTTGTCGAGTTTAATTAATTCATGATAAGATCCGAATTGTGATGTTTCTGCCATATCTAACAAAGTTTCATCTTCATTGTCCTTTCCGTCAAAAACTTTTATGATCCCGTAAACCGAGTTTCTCTGCGCAGGTACCCTCCCAGCAGACGTTATAATTGATCTTATTTCCTTTGGTTTCATTATTTGTCCAAAGCCCGATCCTGCAGAGGTGGAAATGCTTTCATTTATTAACGTGCCACCAAAATCATTTACTCCCGCTTCAAGAAGTAGTTGAGACATTTTAGCACCTTCCTTAACCCATGAAACTTGAATGTTATTTATGAAGTTGTTGAGCATAATCCTTGAAATTGCATGCATCTTTATTACCTCGTGACCTGTCGGGCCTGGTGAAATTCCCTTAACAAGATTATTATGATACATTGGAGCTTCTTTGTGAACAAAACTCAATGGCACAAATTCTGTAAACCCATTTGTCTGCTTTTGAATGGATCTTATCAATTCTAAATGTTTGGCCTTGTTTTCCGATGTTTCTATATGACCATACATAATAGTTGATGTCGTAGGAATTTTCAGTTTATGTGCTGATGTTATCACATTAATCCAATCAGCCACTGAAATTCTACCAGGAGAGATCAGATCCCGTAGATCCTGATCAAGAATCTCTGCTGCTGTTCCAGGCAAACTTCCCAGTCCTGATTCTTTTAACATACTCAAATATTCTCTAACAGATAGTCCTGATCTACAAGAACCATACAAAATTTCTTCAGGAGAAAAAGCATGAATGTGTATATTTGGTAACTCTTTTTTTATCGCCTTACATATATCAACATATAAGAAACCATCCATCCTTGGTGGTAATCCTGCTTGAATACAAATTTCAGTTGCCCCTAATTCCCATGCCTCTTTCGATCTTCTCACAACTTCTGAAATTGGGAGAAAATAACTCTCCTCATTTCTAAAATCCCGGCTGTATGCACAAAAACCACATCTTTTGATACAAACATTAGTGAAATTGATATTCCTATTGATAACATAAGTTACCTTGTCACCAACGCTTCTTCTCCTTAACAAATCAGCTACCATCGCAGTCATGATCATTTCGGTCCCTTTTGTGTTAAACAATTCAACAGCTTGTTTTGTAGAAATATTTTTAGAATCCAGTGATTGGCTTAATATGTCTGAAACAACTGGATCAATTTCCTTCAACATAGATTCAAGCATCAATTTAATTCCTCCTTGACCAATCCACTACTGTCAGATAGTGGGGTAATATAATTCCAGAGATTCTTTGGGATGAAGTCCCTTTTGCTCAAAAGAAATTCCGGATAAATTGCAAGTCTTCCTCTAAATCTATAACCTGCCTTTTCAGTAGCGTGTTTAACATCTTTAATATCAGGCCACGGAGATTCAGGATTTACGAAATCAATTGTTAAGGGAGATATGCCACCCCAGTCATTAATTCCAGCATTGATGTAGGTGGAATAAAGATTAGGACTAAGATTGGGTGGAACCTGAATGTTCATATGTGGCATAATGATCCTTGCTAAGGAAATCGTGAGCAAAAATAAATCATGTGATGGTGGTAAAAAGTTCCTCATTTTAGTATTAGATTTGGGTACATGGTTCTGCATTATAATTTCTTGAATATTTCCATATTTTTGATTGATTTCCCTAATAACAATCAATGAGTCAATTATTTCTTCTAACGTTTCCCCAATACCTATAAGTAACCCTGTTGTGATTGGGATTTTTAATTTACCTGCATTTTCGAGAACTCTGATTCTGGCTTTTGGATTTTTGCTAGGGGCAAATTCATGTGGCATATTTTTGCCAGAAAGTCTATCGCTAGCTGTCTCTAACATGCATCCAAGACTTACATTAGATTTTTTGAGTACCGATAGCTCATCATAATTCAAAGTTCCTGCATTAGTATGTGGTAACAGTCCTGTTTCTTCTAAAATCAAATTACTTATTTGTTCTATATATTCAGTCGTAGATGAACAATCGTATTTTTTCAACCATTCCTTAAATTCCGGATATTTTTGTTCCGGCCTTTCACCCGTAACAATTAAGGCCTCTGTACATTTTAGACGTTTACCTAACCTTGCTATGTGTAATGCTTGATCCTTTGTAAGAATCGATAAATCAAGGTCCGATAACTCCTTTTTATAAGTACAGTAAGAACAGGTATCTCTGCAGAGATTGATCAAGTTTATGAATACCTTTCTGGAATACGTGATTGGACCGTTTTTACAAATGTCCCTATTTATTTTCGCTATGGTACAAAGTGATTTTGTGTCATATTTCTTAATAAGTTCAAAAATTTCTCCCTTTGTAATCGGAAAATTCTGTATTCTCTGTGCAATTTCATTCGTTGTCGACAGATCTATTCCATCCATTTGAGATTTCAATGTCTTATTATTATTGACAAGCTTTATTATTAATAATTTGTTTTAAGGCCTATACTATTAGCTTTAATTACGTAGTTTAATGACAGTTATATTAAATTGCAAACAAAAAAATTTAAGACTCATGCGAGTCACAGCCGAATTATTCCGACCATGTCGCATTTGTTTCATAGATGAAATGGATGCTGTTTTGTATCGATAAAGTAACTTCTATCTCGCCACTTTACTACTTTATTTCCTTTTGAATCGAAAGCAGATATTAAGAAACAAAGAGTTATTACAGTACATCCTAAGACAAAACCAAGACCATAAATCGATTTTTGTAAAAGACCGAAATGAGATTGTACCACACTGCATGTAAGCAAAAGAAAAATTGTTACTAAATTGATAGTTAGCAGAACACCTCCCAGTAAAAAATCACCAAAATAAAGTAAAGTAAAGGGTAAAATTAGAAATGGCTCTAGAAGAATAAAAAAGATAATAGCTGTAACCATCATTGCCGATTTTTTCTTTTGTAAATGTAATGGGATAATTATTCGGCGTAATGCATGCCATAATGAACTCGGATCCCGTGCCCATAACGCCTCCACGTAATTTTCACCTCTGACCAACCTTAATTTCATTTTTTGTTCTTTTACTCTACGTCCTAGTGCTCCATCCTCAACTAACTCTTGACGAACTTTTTCATGTGTACCAATTTTTTCATAATTTTTTTTAGATATGAGATAAAAACTACCAAAAAAATATCCAATCTTGTTCTTTGGATTATTTACACGAAGAGGCGAATATCTTGAATGCAGAAAAATAGACAATACAGGTAATGTAAATTTTGTAATTATGTCGTAGCATTTGAGCTTAGGGACCAGCGTAAGTGCATCAAGCTGACCATGTATCATTGTATTAACTGCGGATGACAATGAATCAGTTTTGTGCACAGTATCAGCATCAGTAAACAAAAGAATTTCTCCAGATGATTTTTGGTACCCTTGAAAGCATGCCCAATTCTTTCCAATCCAATCTTCTGGTCTAGAAGGAGCCTTTACTGCTATCAGTCGATGATTTTTTTGAGATAATTCTGAAATAATTGATGGGGTCTTATCTGTAGATGAATCATCGATAGCGATTACTTCATAGTTGTCGTAATCTTGCGATAACAAGGACTGTAGACAAATTAATATAGTTCCTTCTTCATTCCTTGCCGGAACGATTATGCTTACTTTTGGTTTTGATTTTATTCGATATCTGGCTGTCCATTCTAACTTTGGAGACTTTGAAATTGACCATGAAATTAAAACAAGAAAATACGTCCAACAAGCTAGGATGCCAAAATTGATTGCTAGTATAATGCCAAGTAGTGCTAAGGGTATCAATTGGTACCGTTATTTTATTCGAAATATAGATTATACGTTTGTGCTTGGATTAATCTGATAATGATATGTATTACGTCAAAATCAGGATATTTATCATAGATGAGATTCACAGTTGTTTTTTACATTACATTATAATTGAATATCGAAAACCGATTCACACTCCTAAGATCTGCTTTAGTAAGGCCCTATAATCCACATTTTCCTTAGTGCTACCAGGTGCAGGTAATTCGAAAATTAATGGAATTGGACGATTGGCTCTGATATTCGTGAGTTGAGTCCGAATATCCTTTCCAATGTCTTCACTTATAAGAACAAGTCCTACATCGCTAACGTTATCTAAACTGTTGATATGTTCAAGAGCTTCGGAGGCCGACTCTACCTTAATACCTTCAACACCGGCAAGTTGAAAGCTTGTTACAAAAATTCTACTTCCAACGGCCATTATTCTCAATTTGTCTTCACGTAATCCACTAGTACTTTTTAATTCTTTGTATGACAAATTTCGAAAGAAGACTTTCTATATGTTTTGACATTACAGATAAATCATGGTTATTTATCAGTTTCAACATTGTCTGATAATCAAGATTTAAGAATATTGTACGTTCTACTTGATGGAATAGGTGATCTTCCAAATCCAAGCTTGAATGGTCAGACCCCGCTGGAGGCCGCCAAAACCCCAAATATTGATTCACTGGCAAGAAAAGGGAAAATGGGTCAGGTGATAAGCGTAGGGAAGGGTATCTCTCCTCAATCAGATATAGCTGTATTCAATATGCTCGGTTATGATTTTCAGGGAAAAAAATATGCCGGAAGGGGCATAATAGAAATAATTGGCTGCGGGGTCGATTTTTGCGACGGGGATCTTGCCTTAAGAGGTAATTTTGCAACCTTAGATAGTAATAGAATAATCGATAGGCGCGCGGGTCGTGATATACTCAAGCAGGAAGCAAACAGCATCTGTGCATTTTTGGAAGACAATGTTAAATTTGATGATCCAGACGTTTCAGTTAAAATAACGCCGACCATCTCTCACCGTGTAATTATTAAATTTGGACATAACAAAAAATATCTCTCTGATAAAATAACTAATACCGATCCTGCATATGGTAAATTAAATGGAATAGGTGTTGCCAAAACTAATGTTGAAGCTATGGTTGTTCAGGAGTCTCAATCAGAAGACAATTTTGAATCATCGATCTTGTCAGCAAAAATTGTCAATGAATTTACTCGTAAATCTATTTCTTTGTTGAAGGAGCATCCAGTAAATCTAAATCGGATTTCAAATAATAAGAAACCAATGAGCGTAATATTGTTGCGTGACGCTGGCAATGCTGTTCCCTTCCTTCAACCAATTAATGAGAAGTATGGAATTTCTACTTCCTGTCTAGTAGATATGCCTGTAGAAATTGGTATAGCCAAAATACTTGGGATGGATATATTTCGTTCACAAAAAATTGATGATTATGAAGAAAAAGGAAAAGACGTTGCGGAAATTCTTAACTCATATAATCTTGTATATGTTCACATAAAAGGACCTGATGAATATGGACACGATGGCGACGCATTGGGTAAAAAATCTAATATTGAATTGATAGATGAAAACTTCTTTGGTGTGTTTTTGAAATGCGTAACCAAACAACATATAGTGGTTATTTCAGGGGATCACTCTACTCCTTGTATAAGAAAGTCACATACGGATGATCCAATTCCATTGTTGGTATCAGGCAATGGTATCAAAAGTGATGGAAGTCAACGCTTTACGGAATCATGGGGAAATAAAGGATCGGTAGGAACACTGAAAGGATCAGAAGTAATTTCTATTGTATTGAATATGGTCCGTACACAATAGAACAAATAGAAATCTAGTTTTATTTACCTAATTACTGTTGGGTTCCAGTCAAGGTAACCTTGCATTGTTCGCATACTTTTTCATCAATATTTCTTTCAAGGCTATGGTGAGCATCACATATGATAAGCGAGTAACGCATATAATTGCAGAGAGCTATAAATTTTGATAATGTTTTTGCAGTGTATGCTCTATTGGTAGATAAATCATCACTTATTTCTTTTATCATACTCATGATTTCACTTAGTGACATAAGTTTTGATATTAATTCATTATCACCACGCGTACCCCTTAGGTAGTTGCTTACTGCTGCCTGAGTAATTCCTAGCATTCTAGCTACCTCCTCTTCCTTCAGCCCCTTTTCAATTACCAGCTCCTTTGATAATATTGCTCTTACTGCAGGAATTAATAATTTGGATTCAATTTCTGATGGGAGTAGCATTAGGTGAGCCTAAATATGGCTTCTTAAATATATATAGTTTTTTTTAGGTTGGTAGGAAGCTAGGATGTATTAGCTGGGATTTTTTGTATTAATACTATTTAACTAAAAGTTTGTCATCAGATTTCGATGATACACTTACAATTTTGGAACTGATTGTCATTATTGTAGTCACGTTACTTGGATGGAATATGTAATCATACACCATTTGAATTAAAAACTACATTTATTAATACTCATGATTATTATTGACTAGATATTGCAAAAATTCGACGATCTAGATATGAAAATATTGTCAGAACTATGTAAGAATGCTAATATTTCAGTACCTCGTTTGAGTAAATTATTATCTACAAATTCATCAGTTTTGTACAGTAGGATTAAGCGACTTTACAAAAGAAATTTGATCCAAAAATCTACGATAATTGTGAATGAGCCTCTTTTAGGGATTAATGTCAAGGCCGTAGTTGGGATAAATAGGGACCCAAAATTAAAAGAGGAAATTCACGCTGCATTATTGAAGATATTCCAAATAATATCTATTTCTGAAGTGACTGGTAGGTTCGATATCTTGGTGACTATCAGTGCTACAACCCTCGAGGAACTTCACAATGTTGTTATAAAACAAATTGGAAAAATTGAAGGAGTGCAAAATACTGAAACGTTTGTAGAAATGCAAAGGACAGAGAAGGAGCGTATTTTTACTAAGTAATTTAACCAATCATGAGCTGAGATTTACAGAATATCTGCTCTTAAAAAAGATATCTTATACCATAAAGAAGTAATACATTAAAATTACTTCTAAATATCCTCCTAACAAATTTTTGTTTCCAGACTATTAAAACACTATGTTATGACTCTAGTCACAAGTCAATAGTGGAAATAACGATGACAACTTACACATCTTATAACAATGTCGAAATACAAATTTCAAATGCAGATTTGGGTTGGTAATTTTTGTTTTTTGGCCATAGAAAGTGTATTGTCATGTCCAGACGTTGTTCAGCACATTTTCTATCCAATAGGGATATACTTCAATAACGATATATTCAAATAATCCAATAATGGATAAAATGTAAATTGTTGTCTATTGTACAACAAAAAGTGTCGGAAATAATTCAAGTATTAAAGCTCGCAAAGAAAACCAGCAAAGATGACTATATGACCCACCTCAGATTGGTACTGTTGGGCATTGGTATCGTGGGCGGAATAGGCTTCGTCGTTAAATTGATAGCAGAATTTCTGACATTTGCAAAGAAATAACTGGATTCTCTTGTACAAACAAACTGAATTTCGAATAATATTAATTTCCTAGGCGTAGTAGTGCTTTACGATATACAATTTGCGAAAAATTATAGGAACTCTCGGGTCTCACTGTTCTCTTCAGGTTTTAAAAGGAGCAAAGGATGAAGGATTTGAGACTCTACTGATAACGGAAAAAAAGAGGTATCATGTGTACAATAGATTTGGTTTTATTGATCATGTGATATTAGTTGACAAATTTCGGGATATTTTAGAGTCAGATATTCAGAACAGATTGAACAAATTGAATTGTATTCTTATACCTCACGGTACTCTAATTTCTTCTTTAAGTTCTGAAGAAATAGAAAGTATTAATGTACCTTTTTTTGGTAATAAATTTATATTAAGATGGGAAGCAGATAGAAATCTTAAACAAAAACTGATGTTAGAATCAAAATTACAAATACCAAGAACGATAAAATCTAAAAGTGAAATAAATGATCTTTGTATTGTAAAGTTACACGGAGCTGCTGGTGGCAAAGGATATTTTCTGACGTCTGATCAGAAGGGTTTTGACGAAGGATACAACAAACTCTTAAATGATAAGATTGTTACTGATGAAAATTCGCTTTATATTCAGGAATATGTAAGGGGAGTTCCTGTCTACCTTCATTTCTTTTATTCTCCAATCTCGAGTGAGATCGAGTTCATGGGAGTTGATAGGAGGTATGAATCTGATATTGATGGTATTTCTCGCATCCCATCAAAACATCAACTTAATGTTCCTATAGAACCTACATACAACGTAGTAGGGAATATCCCTCTAGTTCTCAGAGAATCACTTCTTGGGGGCGTATACGAAATGGGGGAAAATTTTGTACAGGCTTCCGAAAAACTAGTCCCTCCTGGAATTCCTGGACCTTTTTGTTTGGAAGGAGTCTATACTAAGGATGCAAGATTCATTACTTTTGAATTTTCTGCAAGAATTGTTGCTGGAACAAATCTATATGTTTCTGGATCACAATACTCTGATTTCTTATTCCAAAATGGCATGAGTATGGGTAGAAGAATTGCATTGGAAATAAAAAATGCCCTCAAAAATAGAAAATTAGAGGTAGTACTCACTTAGTTTGGTGTGTGAGTCATAATATAATAACTGGAGAACAAAGGTTATTGATGGATCAGATCGACAGAATTTATCAAGCCATATATGGGGTTTTTCAAAAAGTGCTCTACCGTTTTTTTATCTTTGATATCCATCATAATTACTTTTTCATTCATGAGAGTTACTTTTATAGGAACGCCTTCCCATTCCAAAACGCCGTTGGTATAGATATCAACATAACTATTAAAACCTGCAGTATTATTGTTTTTATATCTAAACAAAATCCCCGGTTTTCCTTGTTGGTCTTGAGTGAGTGGTTGAGTTGAACCTGGCTTATAAACAATTGTGTGAAAGTGAATATCGTGTCCGCCGGTATCTATCATTGTAAAGTTGCTTTTGAAATAGGTTAAATTATCATTCAGGACGTCCAACCTCCATTTTCCACCTAGAAGATATTTCGAAGAATGATTTGTATTGATATCTTTGACTAATGGTTTTGTATTGTTGGATGTATCTTGAGAAAACAAAATAGTGTTAATTGTTCCTTCAGCATTAAAAGATGCATTTGTTGATTTATCAACTAAACCGGACGAATTACTAAAAGCAGTTTGTCCATATATGTATGAATCAAAATTATTGTACTCATGCAAAATAAAGAATTCAAGACAAATAATAAATGAGACCATGTTGATAATAGAAAATATAAACCAATATCGGCTCAGAATCATTACTCAAAATTAGAAATTTGACATAAATTAAATTTTACTTGAAACCCCTAGGTCAATGAGGAGTTGAGATTATCAGTAGAATTCAAAATTTGTTCATGACATAAGTCGTTATACTAATATTAATATACTGTCCAAAAATCAAAGAAACTGATGCTTCATGTTTCGGTAGACAATTGCGGCATAACAGTGGACAGCAAAAGTAAAAAAATATCCCTTGATCCAAATAAACAACCTAATTCTGATTTCATTTTTGTTTCACATGCACATAGTGATCATTTATACAGGTGTGTTAAAGAGAACGGGAATAAGATTATCACTTCAAAAATAACTCATAAAATTGCAATGCATCGTGGGTACAAATATGGTGATATGTATCAAGAACATGATTTCAGATTACTGGATTCAGGACATATTCTTGGTTCAAATGGACTCCTTATAGAAGATGAATTGTATTACACTGGTGATATTTCAATAAGAAAAAGAGCGTTTATGAATCCGGCAATTGTACCCAAGGCAAGAATTCTCATAATAGAATCTACATTTGGCGATCCTGACTACATTTTTCCAAAATTTGAAACCACTATACACAAAGCAAATTTAATAATTTCAGAAATGTATCATCAAGGTATACCAGTTATTTTGTTAGGATACACTCTAGGAAAGGCACAAATTCTTACAAATGTTTTTAGACATTGGAAACCATTAATTATACACGATTCAATAGACGAGATGAACAAACTTTATTCTGAGTTTGGAATCAGTATGGACAATTATGTTACTTTCTCAGAAGCAGAAAATAACAATATCCTGTCTTCTCACAAGCCATGGTTACTGATCGCTCCGCTGGCCTCATGCAAGAATGGATTTCTCAATTACATCAAGAAAAAATATGGCGCTTTATCTATCGGATTCAGTGGATGGGCTGTGAAGCCATATTACAAATATGCATTGGGGCTAGATTATTGTTTTCCTCTAAGCGACCACTGTGATTATGATGATTTAATAACAGTAGTCAAGAAATGCAACCCTGAGAAAATCTATACTTTTCATGGGTTTGCTGAAAGTTTTGCGGATAGCTTGCGCTTATTGGGTTTTGATGCAAATCCACTTGTTCATGCCAAAGGAAATAGAAATAAAACTTACCTGAAACTTGACACCTTTTTTAATAAATCAAATTCTTGAATATACTAAATTCAAGAGACAAGTCTCCAATTCAGCTTTACTAATGACATCCGTAAATTATTTTTCCTGTTCTCTAAAATATGGAATTACTTTTTTACCAAATAACTCTATGTTTTTGAAATATCCGTCTCCCCAGAACCTAATTATAAAGTGGTTTGTTCCTCCTTCAATAAATCGTTCTAACATTTCTATCACGTCATCAGGCCTACCAACCCCTATTGCACTCCTTGCCACATCATCGGGGATTTGCATAGCAGCTGTTTTCATTTGTTCCATCAATTCTGGTTTATTCATTGCATATTCTGTAAAATATCTTCGGAAATCAAATTCTGAATCCTGTTGGATATTGTGAACCTTCAATAATTCTGGCTTGTATAAACTGACCTTGACTGCGTTTCTCATCTTGTTCCATGCCTCTTCGCCATCATCAGTAAAATAGACATCTACATCATTTGCGAATTGAAAATTGCTAATATCCCTTCCAATTCTTTTTGCATGATCTTTGATAATGTCTGCATGATGTTTAAACAATGGAGGAGTATATCCTATTGGTATCCAACCATCTCCGTAAATAGCGCATAGCTCTAAGGTTTTTGGTGCTCCTGCTGCGATATATACTGGCGGCCTTGGCTTTCTAATGCTCTTTGCCTGCAAACATGCATTAACGAGTTTATAGTACTCTCCATTATAGTTTACCCTATTATCAGGATCGGAATCAAAAAGAGTTTCTATAACTTCCAATTGCTCTCTAAATTTAGTTACTGGCTTTTTGAATTCTATTCCAAAATCCACCACATTTTGGGCCTCACCTGCACCGATGCCTAATATTGCTCTACCATTAGTTAGCCTGTCCAAGGTAATTGATGAAAGTGCAATAGTTGAGGGATGTCTTCTTATTGCATCAGTCACGCACGTACCTAATTCAACATTTCTGGTAACTGCGCCAATTGCCGCAAGTAATAACCATGCATCATTAACAACTGCATTTTTCCATTGTGGTACGTTTGAATGATCCATTGACCAGATTGAATCAAAATCAATCCTATCCGCAATTTGACAAGCTGTCATTATTTGCATTTCATCCAGACCTAGTCTTGCGATATTTAATCCCTGGGTAAAGCCAAATTTGGTCCTCATTTTGTACTGGAATTATGCATATCATATAGATATATAAGGTTTGGATGATATGGGACAATAGCTTAATCTCAAATCTAATAGTACCTACGCAATCTTTTGACACAATTATTAATTGAATATATATAAAATAGCGCTATACAGAAAAATAATGTGATTTTCAGACGCTCTAAAAATTCAATACCAGATGACAAAGAATCAATATCTGTTCGATTGCTAGTTACGGGGAAGGTTCAGGGAGTATATTTTAGATTTAATATCCAGCAAGTTGCAATGAAAAATTCTGTTGTAGGATGGGTAAGAAATTTGCCGGATGGAAACGTGGAAGCATTGCTTGAAGGAAACAAAGAAGATGTTAATCAGGTTGTACGGTGGAGTAAGATCGGCCCTGAGAATGCGAGGGTTGACGAAGTAAAAATAGACTACGGACAATATACGGGAGAGTACAAGGATTTTATAATTCGATACGACAAGTCCTAGCATTGCGATTAATCTCAAACTAGAATAATAAATCATGATACGTCAAAAAAAAGTAAATTAGAACTATATGCGCCGTTGCAATTTTATTTCTTGCAATTGAATAATGGAAAATTAATTGCGATTAGGATGAAGGCTACTATGGCTGGGTCAACGAAAATTGCGTTTTGCAACTAAAAATGGAGCATATATTCTTGAAGAGATTTCTTGTTCTATGTTATCTGCAAGCTCAATCCATTCTACTTTAATTCCTTTCCAACCAGTTGTATGCCATTTACCTATAGCTAATGACTGGTCAACCATTTTTTCATCAAACGGATAGGGGTTTACATAAAGATAAGGCGATTCATAGTCATCATCTCCTAGAGATACCCACACCTATCTGCTCGTTGTTTTTCATCGTAAACGATTCAGCTGAGAGATCAAAACCATTTGGCCACAAATGCACCTGAGTGAAACGGTCACTTAATTTCATTCTGAATAATTCAAAGACATTTGTTAGCCTTTTTTGCAAATTCAAGGTATTGAAATAAATCTTCATAACGTAAATTTGTCAAGGGATCGGTCTATGGCATTTCGAGATCGAATTTGTAACGATTTCTTCCAATTTTCCAACAAAGTAATCATGAGTCAAGTCGACAAGGTATTCTTGTTCTTTATGAAAGTAAAGAAGCTGTCCAGTGAGTAAATGGATTATTATTTCCGAGATATTGTTCAATATTCCGGTCGTTTTTTCGTCATTCTTTAAAAAAAAGGGCATCATGTCTATAGTGTGGTAACTCTTCTATCAATTGCGATTTCAATTTAGAGACTATTTTATAACTTTCTGAAGTTCCTTGATTTTGTCTAGGAGTCTAACCTCGCTCATTTATTTCCCCTTTATGTAAAACGAACGTTAAATGTTATGATACTTCGCGGCATCTGTGATTAATATACCTCTCAACACTTCTGGTCCATATCAATTCATTCTGCTTTAAGTTTCAAATTAAACGCTAAAAATAGATTAGGATGAATTTGCCCATGAACAATGTTGTACACTTCTTCCAACGATGAATTCCTATTTACTGCCAAATTGAGCTTATCTATCCCTTGTCCCAAATCCTTCAAAGCGTTAATTTTCATACTTGTTGGAATTGGCATCAAACCAGAGGAATTCTGCAAGTTGGCATTTTGCAGCTCCTTTGAGAATAACATTTTCAATGATTTTGCAAGCATTGTCGAAGTTTCGTAATTGACTTTAATTTTAACGTCTTTATAATTTCGGGATAACAAATCATTAAGCGAATGGTTACCGGGGATTGAAGGAATCTTATCAGGACCAAGTCTAGAAGTATCATCTGTCATGTTCACTATGGGTAATTTGTTCATATTCATAATCATGCCAATGCTCATATTTAGCAGACTAGAAGCCTGATTGGAGTCAAGCCCGTGTGATAGTCCATATTCCTTAAGACTTTCATCTGCAAGATTGGCCGCAATTAGTGCCTTTGTAGTTAAGTTAAGATCTGTGAAAATGGCAGTGTATTTATCAACAGAATTAGAATTTTTATGTATGTCACTTTTGAAAGAGACAATCTGGTTGAATAACATGTCTGCTTTTTTGGAATGTGTGAACGCATTTGATTTGTTTATAGTAAGATCGAACGATGCTAGAGTGTTTTCAACTTCAAATTGTTTTATTAATGTAAAAAATTTTGAGTCTTGATTTTGGTAAAAATTGTGTGCATATAGATTGTTGTTTGAAAAAATGAGCATAATACCTATTAAAAGGAAGTATGCTAGAACAATTAACCTCATTGTAAAGTCACAATAAGTGCTAATAAAATAAAAAAGATGCGAAACCAATAGAATGAAAATAAATTTACCATAGTTTTGAGCAATTTCATGCGAATATGTAAAACATTGAGCGAACGACTTTATAATTATTAGGCATGAAAGTATTTCCCTTCTCAATTGCTTTATTTTTTCAACTAGTGCTTTTTGGTTAGGTAATCATGACACATACTCAATTGTCATATTGTACAGTTAACCAACAACAGCATTCTTTTAATAAACATTCAGAACAATCAAGAGGAGATCTGCTTGCTTTGCAGTCATCATGACTACAACCGCATTCGGTACATTTCAACAAGGCCAGTATCATAAAAAGCTCTAATAACTCTTCTGAGCAATGTTGTGATTTTGCAATTACCTTCACAGAAATGACTTGTACAATTCGATATCAACATCCATGATTAATAAGCTATGTTTTGGTGATTCCTCATGTCCTACAAAACTGACCCACGGATAGATGATACTCATAACTTTACATCCTGAATAATAAATTTCCATAAATTTGTGTCGTGTAGGTAGTTATTTCACATGTTATTTTCTAAAGGCATTGCTCATTCTTTCCATATCCACTTATCCCCTCGCTTTTTGTACTTCTGCTTAACAGCAGCCCATGCTGCTTTATGAGCGACTTCTTCAGCACTTTGACTTTTTCCTCCATGTCTATTAGCTGGATCTTGGTAATGTTTTACGGCATTGGCATGTACCTTCTTGAAAATATGCTGAGCATGTTCAGGTAAGGAATCAATTTGTTTTTTTGTTCTAGCAGATAATGTGGTACCTATATTAGATCTTTTTCTACGTGCTCTCTTTTTTGGGCCTCTATCATTAAGATACGCAAAATCCTATATATCTGGAAGACATGTTTTGCAAGGCATGTTAATTGCTAAAAGCAAGACCGCATTAATGCAAATTTTTCTCATTGCATACTTGACGGGCATTCTTTGGTTAAGACGAAATCCCTTATCTTTGATTTTTTCTGCAATAAGTCCTTTCTCTCTGTTATTTATTTTGTTTATTGTCAGCGAGGGTAAATATTTGCCACTCTCTATCACAGGAAGTTTGGTAATGGCATTAGTTGGATATGGATTATCGCTGGGTCAAGATATCTCTTTTTACAAGAATGAATACAAGATTCAGGATGTCTTTGTTGCTTCTCCTGTTTCGCCCATTACTTACATGCTCGGATTGGCACTTTCTCAGATACTATTCGGATTGCCTGCATTATTGGTATTGATCTCATTAGCTACTTTGTTTCTCTCATCAGCAATTTACATTCCACTACTGCTAGTCACGACATTCCTTGTTTGGGCTTCGATGTCATCTATGGGTTTTTTTCTATCATCTCATATGCTACACATGAGGAACGTCTCACAGATTATATCATTTGTTAACGTGATTCTCTCAATCTTACCACCAGTTTTTTACAGTATTGAAAGATTGCCTGTCTTGTTTCAATATGCTTCTTACCTGGTCCCAACTACTCATGCATCTCTAATAATACAAAGTACAATGGGAATAGCCACACCAAAAGAGTGGTCAATTGAATTCGGATTCTTGGTTCTGGGAATATATCTGGTAGGTTTTGTCTTTTTAGCTAAAGTAAAGGCATTGTGGCGTGAAAGTTGATGCTCATAATTTTAATGTGTCATATTCACAACGATGAATATTCTGATGATATGACAAGATTGATACCAAATTAGTTAATTCATATTGATATTACAAATAGAAACTATCTTTTTAGTGATAAATACAGAAAAAGAAAGTCGAATCGATTATATTTTATGCAAAAAATGGGGACGAATTTCAGTAACTTTCTGGTTACTAAATTATCGTTCTTCCATTCCAGCCATGCTATCTGCATCCGAAGAGTCGGCAGTTGTAACGTTATCAGCACTTGTCTTAATTTGTCGCCTTATCTCTCCTTCTTTGAAGATGGACACATTTTAGTTAAAGTATAGTTAAAGATGCTAGATTGTCAACGCCATCTAATTTATCCATATATTCTGCCCAATTTCTGTAATTATTACAACTTTGCCCAAATGGCCATTTTATAATCTCAATCTTTAATAACAATTGAGCCGATAAGTAGTTAGTTAACTCACAATTTGGATAAAAGTAGATCAGAGGAGATAACTACTCCGAATTCATTGAAACCAGACTCAGAAGTTTCTAAGGACAAAGGACCATACACGCATCTCGTAAACGAAGGAATTCTCGCTGGTCAAAGAATAGCCAAGATCTCTGTTGTAACTTTAATCAGCATAGGAATTGTAGAGTTGCTTGTGGGTCATATCAGTGGAAGTGTCGTGGCTACAGCCGATGGAGTAGATTCGATGTCTGATGCTATGATATCTTTTATAGTATTGATAGGTTTAAGATTTGCACGCAGACCTGCAGACAGAAAGTTTCAATTCGGTTACCATAAAGTAGAAAGCTTTGCAGCAATGATGGCTGCAATCGGGATGATTGTTATTGGCTCCTTTATAGTTTACCATTCTTATGAGGGACTTATCCATCCAGAAGAAATTCAGCAACCGTTACTCACCATGGTAGTACTTGCTATCGCTGGTGGTATATCGTTACACAGGGCATTTCAGATGCGGCGTATAGCAAACAAATACAATTTACTTTCATTAAAGACTGACGCCAAGAATTCAATAAAGGACGGATCAGCTTCTGTATTAGGTTTCTTGAGTGTACTCCTAGCGACTCAATTTGGATTCTTGCAGGCTGACGCCATAGGAGGATTGGTAATTGCAGGGTTCATATTTTCTGTAGCGTATGTTTCTTTAAAACAATCGTCACTGGTATTGGTTGATGCCTGGCATAATCCTGTCAGTGCAGATTATATCAAGAGACTGATAGAGCAAAAATTTGAAGCTGAAGTGAGAGTGAGATCAATCAAATTGCGACAGACTGGTATCATCTCGCGAGCAGAAATTCATCTCGAAATGGATGGCAATAAACCATTGAATGAGGTAGAAATGTATTTACTCAACACTGAAAGGGTTATTAAATCCGATATCCCTGGTATGGATGTAGTTTTGGTTGTTCCTCATGCACAGCACAAGTAAAATAAAAGGTTATGATCCGATTTAATGAAACTGGAACACCGTCTAGAAGATAATGTCTGATAATTAAAAAAAACTAAAATAGATTCTCTTTTTAGAGATATTGAGTTACTCATGAAAACAGAGACTTTTCTCATGGTTGTCGTGTAATAGTTAATTGCAACTATATACTGGATGTCAGGGTGGAGTTAATCATCATGGCAGGGTCTATTCCAGTCTCTCCATCAAATATAGAATACAAGATTAGTTGCCGGTTGACACAGAGCCTATGCCACCAGTCTGCGAAAGTTCATTCGGTCATCTTACGTATAAATAATTAGTGTTTTCCTCGTATCCGAGATCTTTCATTGTTATAACTCGAAAATCATTATCGTGTAGGTATTACATTTCTTTTTCAAAAAGTTTTAGATCTGTATTGTAGTCTATAGCTTCGTTATCATCTGCTCTATGATATATGATTATTGGAATTGTCTTTACTACTCCGTCTTTATTATATTCGCTATGGGTGTTTACAACCTCAATCAATCTGTTCAATAATTCATCGTCGGATAATGAATTTTCTAACCTCGACAAGTCGTGACTCCAGCCTCTAATTGAATACCTATTGGCAAAAGTAAGATCCCTTTTATTATAAGTTCTACAGTCCTTTTGATTTGACTGATCCTTCCATTGCTTGTCAAAAATCAGGCATTCAAAAACCTTAATGGATAAGATATAGGTATATTGTATTGCTGTTCACTCAAATATAATGTCCGTTCCCTTTAAAGATAATTATTTAGAAAATTAAACTGTATTTAATTACCTATTCATATAATGATTAAAAAATTTGAAATTAATTAGAACTTCTAATCTGTATGGTAACAAGGCTATTGCTCTTCCACCAGAGTCCGTTCTACCCGATATGAAATCACAAATAAAATATATGACTATGATAGTTGCTAAAATAATTCCGGCAATAGTAAGTTCTTGAAATAGTTCAGGTTCAGGTTGTCTTAGTAAGAAGAGTTCATAGATGAATATGCCTAGACAGGTTCCTCCTAAAATGATGTATGAAAATATTATGAACCTGAGTAACTCGATCAATATTATTTGTTTAGATAATATGTTATAGATTAGGATTTCAGTTTCCCTCTCTTAAAGGGGCTTTTGTGTTTTAAATCCTCATTAGTTGAAGAAATGGTTAAAAGTTTTAGATTTGCTAACTAAGAACATGTACTTAATTCTTATCGCAACAACTACGATATTATTATTATTATTTCTCATCCAAAGTGTATACAGCGTTGAAAAGTTCAGGGGTCTTCCTTTTTCTATCGAAGTACCTGACAGTTGGACTTATACAGAAACTCCAGAGCCTCCTATCGAACATCTATTAGGGGTCAGTTCTTATTCTTCCGTGGTATTGGTCCCTGCCAAGTTTGCCGAATTACTTATTCAGGATAAAGGCGATATTGGAATGGGTAACGGAACAGCGGCAATAGTATTTGCAGAAGATTCCGATTACACTGTTAAGAACGCTCCGCCGGATCTGTATGTAAAATTTAGAATGAATAAGGATGACTCTCTCAACGTTACATCGCGGCAAGATACTATGGTAGGTAAAGAAAAGGCTGTTAGAATTGAAGGTAGCAAAAATGACACTTCTGGTAATATCAGACTATTGGAATACCTGATATTTCACAATAATGAACCGTACATTATTAGATATATTTCTAGCATAAATGATTTTGAAAGATATTTACCAGACTTTGAATTGATGGTTAAGAGTTTTATGTTTGGGACAAATGCTACTCGTAGTGAATAAACTGAGATAACGCAAGTTCTTATACTGTGTGACATATTTCTGGTTGCTCTTTTAACACCAGACTAGGATGAATTAAATGATGCCAGAAATTTCAATCATTCGCATTTTTTACATTAACCATAGGCTTCGTCTTGAAAACCCATCAGTTGCTAAATTATTAACGATTTGTTATAAATATTGTGATCGAATGTCTAAATATATTCTGACTGATTTTATTCTGGATATTTTTTGCGGTAACAAAGAAATCATTCTACCGAATTAAATCTATCAAGGTTTTAGTAAAAAGTCAACATAGATCAAAACTTACAATGATTTGTCAGATGCCTTAAGACTTTGTTTGAAGGGTTACAATATCAAATAGCATTAGATTTTGTGCCATATTTTTCTTTCAAGTATTTCGAAACATTTGCCAATTGATTATAGTATTCATCGTAAAGTCTGTGCATTTCTTCTTCTGATACTATTATTGATTCCCTGTCTTTTAGAAAGGATGGTACAGGCTTTCGTTTTGATACTTTGAAATGTGCGGGCTCATTTGGACCTATCAACGCACAATTTTCACATATTTTGTACGGGTAAAGGCCATATCGTTTTTCACTAATTTTCCATTCGTAACCACATAAGGCGCATTTCATATCAACATACCCAGTCATTTACTATCAACTGGTGCTACCGGGTTCTAATTATCCATTGTGACCATCATATATGTCTGGAGTAAGGAAGACATAATTATATGATAATAAAAGGCAATGAACACAATCCTTCTACTGTTCTAACGCCCTGTATTCATTTTTAAAAAATTAGTTGCTTATCCTGTGAACTATATCCACAGGTAATAATCGACATAATTATTGAATTACTTTACTTTTTGATGGAAAAACTAAAAAGGATCAGTGAGATTGTTCAGTTCATATGAAAATTTTTGTTATTTTTGGTTTTTTCATGACATTATTGTTCATAATAATAAATCCGACACATTTGAATGCTCAATTAAATACAACCTCCCCTACTGAACTTCGTGCTTTTGAGGTAAAGCAAAAACTACAATCCTTAATGCCGCTGATAAAGGTGGAATATCAGAGTGAATCTACTATTGTTCTGAAAGGGGAAGAGAATATCTTACTTTCGATAAACGGCACAACTGCACCTTTCTGGGAAGCAATAGATTTTATGAAGCATTATGGCTACTCTTTAGTTGATGTCACCACGTCAGGTCTAGGAAGTCAAGGAAATCCTACTAGATTTTATGCTATAATGACCAAATAACCTGTATCCAATATATTGAAACGTAGTTACTGAATCAAACCAAAAACTATTGTTCCTTTATGACTTTTTTGGATAGACGTTTCTTTTTCTGGTCTTTTTCGGTTTGTGGCACTTTGTGGCACTTTGTGGCACTTTGTGGCATAATTTTGTCAATTTACAGACTTTCGTATATAGTTACTAACCATTAGTTTATGTCGCAATATGTCGTAAATGCAGGCTGAAATATAATCAATTACTATGCTCAGGTAGCAGTTAATTGCAGTAAATATAACTAATCTTTAGTGTTACTTAGTGTCAGTAAATAACGAATGTGTGCAAATCCAGATCACCTTGAATTATTATTTGACTGTCAAATAGTATGCAACATTAGATGAAAATCCATTGCTGTCTGTTACAGCAGATTTTTAGTGTATCGAAAAGTGAAGGATTTGTAGCAATTCCAGAAAAATATGAAAAACATGTCAAATTATTAAGAAAAGCAAAAGCCAATAGAATACATTCAAAAAATCTCAAATAATGCACTTATGCTAAGTTGCAAGATGTATAAAATGAATTAATTATTCACGTATCTATCTGCTTATTAATTAAAGAAAAAAAAGTATTGGGGGTAGTCACACATCGTTACCTCTTATGTACAATTGCTGTCTTTAATCCGAACCCGAATTGTCGAACGGATCTCCGTCAACGGAGTTATCGCCCTGTGCATTTTGAGCTAGGTTTTGGCAATTTAGGTTATTTTCGTTATCATTTTGTTCATTGTCGTTACCGTGCCTATTTTCAATAACTATCTTACAGTTATTTTCCTGATCTATCTTCTGGTTTTTGTCTTGGTCATAGCCGCTTCTCTCGGTGGCGAATGCTGTTTGTCCTAGTGACATACCTGTTGCTGTTAGCCCTGTCAACATTCCTGCAGACAGCACTACAAGCATTAATACGTTTTTTGTGTTCAACATTTGTTGTCGTGAAATGATACTAAACATAGTATAAGTAGATTGAGTAAGAACAAGTGCTAAAAAAAGAACATATTCTTGTATACTACATTAAATCTGAATTTACCAATAGAACATTATTCCTTTGATAGAGAACAAACTTCTTATGATGATTTATTGGATAGTTTGAGATTAGCATTAAAGGGATTTGAATTTAAGTAAAGAATACTTAAAAACAGTAATGCACTTGAACGGTTAACGGAAGAACAAGAAGAATGGGATTTTATTAATTTTTCATCATTCAATGGGATTAGGAAATAACCTTTATCTTGTCAACAAAGCCAACAGGGGGAATATCATCGTCAATCTCCCCTATATTTTTGAATGGGTCATCGGCGAATGCGTTTGTTGCACTTGCGTTTGTTGCACTTGCGTTTGTTGCACTTGCACCAAATACCGTTCCGATCAACAGAACTATTGAAGCGAGAAGTAAGGTCTTTGAAAATAAGATCATTTAGTTCCTACAGAAGGTTTTGGTTTATATGAACTTGGAGGGAAAAATCCTAAATATTATTCAGGATATAAATTCTGCATTATTTTCCATTATATAAAACTGAAAAATAATACAAAATGTAGGATAACAACGGTAACTAAACCAATTTTTTATTTTTTACTTACCTCAAAGGGTGCGAGTGGGATATCTAAATTTTTTGCGTATGCTCTAGAAGTCATATAAGTATCAAATGCTTCCTTAATGGCCTTCTCCTGATCATTAGCATAGATATGGACCGATATTCTAATTCCGTTGGCAGTCTCTTCGATCTTGATTGAATGGGTGAATTGCAGTGGTATTTCTATAGTCATTTTCTAACTCTCCGAACTCCTTGATAATGCTAGTACGCCACAAGTGGGATACTCACAAAGATCACATTTTTCTACTATCTTTCTATCAAGTTCATGGTATTCGATTGACTTGAATTTCATTACGCCACTGCAACCAAAGAAATTACATGTTTCCCCTGCTTTCATTCCTAATGCGGTCATTCTTCCTTCATGAACCTGTCCAGGATATCATGCAGGGCAAAACAGTCTATAGTTATCATGAGCATAAGGTAGAAGATAAACAAGAAAAACGTCATCATATCGTTCGTAAGTAGGTAAATAAAAGACAAATTCCTTAAATATCGTCAATAGAAATAATCTATGAATGACCATTTTTCTGGCTGCTTGTCATCATCATGGGGGACTAACGGAATGTGCTGCTGGACGTAACCGTCGATGTATTATAAGGATACACGCTCCTGAAGAATGATACACGCTCCTGAAGAAAGACCAGAATTTTTCATGCATACTGCAATGACAGAGGAAGAGCGAAAAAACATTCATGATGATCCTCTAGTTAAACTAACGGATGACGTCAATAAACTTATCCACGAGGCGGAAAAAAAGACCGGATAAACACATTGGGATCATGATTACACCTTTAGGACTTTTTTTTAGATATAATAGCAACACTCCTCCTGGTGAGGAATGGTTTAAGAAGGCAACAGAAATAACGGATGAAAATGTTCAACAATTACTGAAATTAAAGTCAAATTAAGAATCACCTCAATCCTTATAATGTACGTGTGATGAATTTAAAGAAAAACAAATTTGCTTATTTCACCGCATTTCGAATATATTGGATTTTATATCATGTTTGTAGTAACGAAATAAAAAAGTTTGAAAGGTTATGATATTATATAAATTAATTATTCACGTATCTATCTGCTTATTAATTAAAGAAAAAAAAGTATTGGGGGTAGTCACACATCGTTACCTGTTATGTACTATTGCTGTCTTTAATCCGAACCCGAATTGTCGAACGGATCTCCGTCAACGGAGTTATCGCCCTGCGCATTTTGAGCTTGGTTTTGGCAATTTAGGTTATTTTCGTTATCATTTTGTTCATTGTCGTTACCGTGCCTATTTTCAATAACTATCTTACAGTTATTTTCCTGATCTATCTTCTGGTTTTTGTCTTCGTCTCCGCTAGCGAATGCTGTTTGTCCTAGTGACATACCTGTTGCTGTTAGCCCTGTCAACATTCCTGCAGACAGCACTACAAGCATTAACACGTTTCTTGTATTCAACATTTGTTGTCGTGAAATGATACTAAACATAGTATAAGTAGATTGAGTAAGAACAAGTGCTAAAAAAAGAACAGAGTCTTCTCTACTACGTTAAGTCTGAATTTATGAGTAGAACATTATTCATGTTAATTAGACAGAATTTAATTATGTAAAGTTTATCATTTCCATAATCACATTGATTAATATCCGTAAGCGTTCAGAGGATTTCTTGTGGTTACATTCAAACTTGAAGAATAAGCCGACATTCCTGCAGTAGTAGACTCAATATTCTTACTCCCATAACCCATTTAAACTATAAAATCCTATATTCTTGTAATGTTAGCCCAAAATATGACGAGACTGTTTTTTATTATATTCGCAGTGGCAGTTTGGACAATAGGCAGTGGAATTATGATAGCAGAGGCAATATGGCCGTTCGATCAAGGAAATTCGTCGCAACAAATGAATCAAACAGGCAATCAATCCTCAACTGCATCAAACTCAACATCTCCTAGTCAATCCGCAAGCCCAGGGTATTAGAACGATCTAGTTATTATTTAGTTATCCGTCCTGCACGTGATTGGCGACCTGTCTCGCTCTCTTCATAGCGCTTGCTATATTAAATCCTCATATTACTAATTCAGTTTATGGGAATAGAACAAACATTACAGAAAGAAATCGAAGAATCAAAAAAATGGCTTAGTACAGAAAAAGAGGATACTACTTATAAAAGAGATCATAAAAAGAATTGAATTAATAAATTGGGTTCTAGAAAATATGAATAATCCTGATACTAGGATTTGTAACCTTATTGAATCTAAAATGAATGAAATTATACTATGAATAAATTAGACTCACCTAAATTTCATTTTCTATTATCCAGAGATATCTTCGTTCATCATTGAGAAAAGCATCAATGGCGATTTTAAAAATGCGATTATTTTTTTACTGAATTTAGGACTCCAAATTTGACCCATTTGAAAAATCAAATCCGTCGCGACGAATTTCTCTTTTTTGAATTATGATAGTGTTTAGTCTGTAACCTACGAGTTATTCTTACTGGTTCCGTTGATTTCTACTAGAGACTGTACTTCCGATTCGCCTTTCACGCTCATTGCTTTAATTTCTCCGATATTCTGTGCATAATATTTGTTTTCAACAATGTCAGGTTCAAGCGTTGAAAAATCCTTTGTTTTAAGTACGTTTGAGAAAGTGCCATATGGAACTGTAATCTTCTGATCCAAACTAAGGATTGTACCTTTGTCTTCAGCAACACCCTTTGAGAATTCTTGGTTATAGGTATCATCAACCTTAGGATTTGCCTCCATTATTACTCCAGCTTCCGCTCCTTTTACACCTGCTTCCCATGACCCTTCGTGACTTCCCTTGTTACTAAGGTCGGCGGTGTATTCACCCATATACCAGACATTTCCTTGATCATCCTGTGCGAACCAATCGTCTGTCGTTTCTTCGTGTTCCCCTTTCACGTACCCGTCATCATGTACGACGCGCGTAGTTATACCCGCTATCTCCTTTGTATCATTGGTGACTACAAACACGTCCCGTGTGGGCTCATCCTCGCTTTTACCTTCATAAATCATTGTGGTACCAGGTTTCAAAGGGAAATACTTATTATCAATTTTCAAGGGACTACTAAAATTAGATTTGTCAAAAACGTTTGACGCTGCCATTGCGTAGTTAATGCCCATAATTGTCCGCTGTTGATAATGTAATCCCAGACCAACTAAAATTAACGCCACGTTACTCGACATGATTAATCCTACAAAAATTAGAATTAATTTGATTTCCATGAGATCGAAAGTAAATTGCATAATTAATAAGATATTTGATACAAACATATCAGTGAATTAGTAATAATAAAAGGAAGAATCTATTAATCGCTTACACCCTTGTACCACTTTATTATAAGTAAACGAATTATTATGAAAAGCAGTTATTGTATCATTCCAATAGGAATTATCATATTGCTATTCCCCATGTTACCTCTGATTACGTATTTTGGATGGTGGCTAGTTTCTTATGGATGAGTCTGAAGATAATGTTGATAAAGTGTTATGTTTCATACAAGGTAATCCGGGTTCTCATTTACGCCGAATCAAAAGGGAAATTGGGATTTCAATGGGAACGGTTCAATATCATTTAGACAAATTAGAAAAGATGGGTAGGGTAACATCTACTAGACGTGGATTGTATAAATATTACTTTCCTGCTGGTCTTTTTAGAGAGAACGAAAAAGATATACTTGAGGTTCTGACTCATGAAACTGCGAGGAAAATTCTTATGTTTATAATAGAACAAAATAGTCCTTCTCAAACAGATATTGTCAATAGTGTAAGGATATCCGCTAGATCTATTAGCTGGCATGTTGGTAGGCTCATTGCTCTTAAAATGGTTAAGGAGATCAAAGATGGAAAATACAAGAGATATCAGCTACAAGATGACGCCAAGGATATCCTAACTCTTCTTAGGAACTACTATCCTAGCGTTTGGGACAAGTGGAGTATGAGAGTTGTAGAAATGTTTCTATCACTATCTAGCAGCCGGGAGATGGAATAAGTGATGATCTTCTGTTAACTTTGTTGACTGTTCTATTTTCAGTTATTTCTCAAATCGATTCATTCGAAGGATTAGAAAATGCAATAGCTCTAGGTATAACGGTAATTTCCCTCTTATTATTAGCTCTCTCCGTCACTGCGTACAGAAAAACTCGTCTTAAGGTAACAATATATGCCATAATTATTTTTGCTCTCTTTGCTATACAGCAATTTATAGATTATTTAGACAATATTATTGTTGCACTGGATAATCCTATAACTGACGTAGTAGTTTCCTCTCTAACGCTCACAATTCTGGCCCTATTCTTCCTTGCAATTGTTCGAACAAAAATCAGTTAAAGTAAGGATATAGTTAAACTACGAAATGGCATAAAATGACAGTAAAACATAAGATGTCGCTGATAACGTGTACCATCCTAATATCAGATTCCTAGTCGATAGATCTAACGCTGGATTTGTGCGGGAATTAAAAGTTGCATTTGGAGTAGCCCAGATCATGATTAGAAGGACGTATCACCTGAAACAATGGAGAGACTGCCTATTTCATTTTCAACCCACTTCATTCAATATTGCATGGTCTGATTCGGATAACGATAAGTACTATTGTTACGGCCCAAGTTTGTGACGGTCATTTCTGCTTTGATACCAAAAAAAAGTGTATACATGAATAGAAACAAGATGAAATAGCAGATAGTCCCTGTTACAATAAGGATCCAATAGATTGGTTAAGTATCGGTCCTTGTAAGGGAATTGATAGATAAATTAGATTCTCGTAATTCTAACTCTGTTTCAGCGCAGATCGACATTACTAAAAGAAATTGAAAATCGAAAAGATTCCCTGAAGGACCAATTGATGATACCACTTACAGACGCGATCTGCCTAGAGATCCCAAATTTTTTATAAAATTATAAAAATAGTCTAAATAGTAGAGAAATAAAGATTTATTTAGTATAAGTTTCAACAACTTTTGTGTTCAGGTACATTACTGTTGTCTTATTTGCAACACTCGTCTTAACGTTATTTTTATCAACGCACTACTCATTTGCGAAAAAAGTTAAATGTGGCGATGACTACGCGGATATGAATTGGAATCCAAAAAACCACGACTCTAATAACCCGTCCTCGAAGGAATTTAAGATGCTGGCCGACAAGGGTTCTCTATGTGAGCTTTCAAAGTGCGTGGACATGGAGGAATGCACAAACCACGACGCAGTCAATTGGCAAAAGTTCAAGAGCTCACCCGGATATGAATTGAGTGAAGAGGACGAGAAGCAATGTCTGACACAGGCGCATAAAGATGGTAACGGACAGGACGGCTTAGTAGGATACGAAATCCTTGCTTGCGGAATAGGGGATTATTAAATAGATAAACCTAAAATAATATTCACTATATAGTAATAACATGACTTTTCGAATTCCAAGTTGGAGTGTCAGGGAATTTGTTTTTTTATTTCACCACATTCCTGACAATGTGATTTTCTATTTTCAATCTTACAATTAAAAAAGTGACAAAAAAAGTGAATAGCAAATTTTTTATGATATTGCAGAAGTATAGATCACCACTTCAGCTGATGGGAGGATCAGTTTTTGCTTGATCCAGGCATTGCTTGTCCTTTTCTTTAACCTCCCATCAGGCTTTAACTTTTTTATAATTTATTGAACTTGATCCTTGAGATGTATCACGTAATTCTAGAAAATAAATATGATTATAACAATCGTTCATTTGCGCTTTGTGAATCGTGTTACTGGACAGCAACTATTTTTACTAAGATAGAAAGTTACGAATGTCCTGTTTGCCGTGGCGAGAATCTTGAATTGATCGCC
>Ga0193719_10000051_pt1 | contig 34788 bp, 22 predicted proteins | sample U2a2metaG_FD_160103 | JGI IMG/M metagenome (GOLD analysis project Ga0193719, IMG submission 160103) | Soil microbial communities from a riparian zone of the East river system, Colorado, United States - U2a2 | ecosystem: Environmental > Terrestrial > Soil > Riparian zone | place: USA: East... | reverse complement strand
TCGGTCAGGCCGCATTTACGCGCCGTCGAGTAGATCAATTTCCAGTAGGTATCGAAAAACTCCTGCCAACGGCGTTGATCGTCCCAGTTAGCCAATCGATCGATGAGGCTGCGTCGCGTGGCGAGCAGGCCGGTCTGTTTCATGTTGATCTTTCATAGCGCAGTTCTGCCGCGGGACACAATTACTATCGATTTACTGAAAGATTTCCGCTCGACTGGCGTAGTCACAGCATGAAAACGCCCCTCCCTCTCTGGAAGCTAACTAAAGCGGCCTCGAAAGGCGCCGCGATTTGCCGCAAAATTCCAAGCCAAATTTTCGGCAACGTCTCCTGGCGCCCGCCCGGGTGGGTCAATCGAATCAGCGATGGATGGACCCGCCTTAACCGCAGGCATCCACGCCTCATCGCCCCGGCGATTATTGGCATCTTTCTGCTCTCGTGTGGAGTGGCCTGGACCTTGAACTGGTACCAACATCAACCGAAACCGCGCCGCGTAACTGTTCGCGTCCAAGCGATTGAAGTCACGAAGTTGGAGAAAGACCTGAAGTTTCCCCGGCTCGTTCTTCACTTCAGCGAACCGGCTGCACGCCTGGAAGACTTGCACAAACCAGCGCTGCGGGGCGTGCGACTCGAACCAAAAATCGGCGGGGCGTGGCATTGGGCCAGCGGCGACGTTCTCGTTTTCGAGCCGACCGAAGACTGGCCAGCCGATAAAAAGTTCCGCGTCATCTTCGACAAGAAATTTTTCCCGCGCCACATCTTGATGGAGCGCCTTGTCTATGAAGCGCAGACACCGCCGTTCGCGATCGCGATCAAACAGCTCGAGCTTTATCAGGACCCGGCCAATCCCACGCAGCGACAGGTGACGGCCACACTCGAACTAACGCATGCAGTCGAGCCGGGCGAGCTGGAGCGACATATTCAATTGCTCACGATTGGCGGATCAAAATTGTTTCCGCCATCCGAGTCGCCGCCGCATTTCACGATCACCTACGGATTGCACAATCGGCTGGCGTACTTGCGTAGTTCGCCGGTCACGCTTCCCGATCGCGAAGATTTCATGAAGCTCTATGTGAGCAGAGGCGTACACACGGTGCAGGGCGGCGCGCAAATGCCCGATGCTATCGAGGAAAAGGTGCGCATCCCATCGGTGGCGACCGCGTTTCAGATCGATTCGATCGCGGGCACCATAGCGCGGAACAAGAACGGCGAGCCGGAGCAGGTCCTCATCGTAAACACCAGCGCCGACATCAGCACGCGTGATCTGGCGAAGGCGATCAAGGTTTGGCTCCTGCCAAAACGAAAAACGCAAACAACTGAAGAAACGCAAGCGCCCGACGCGGAAACTGCCGATCAAGGCACCTCCGCCGGCGCCGATTCGGAAAGGGACGAGTCCGAGGAAACAAGTAACGAAACCTCGGTGGATAAAAATTCCAAATGGCAAAGTCCAACTGACGTTCCGGAAGAAGTACTAGAGCAGGCTAAAAACATTGAGATCACGGCGATTCCCTCGGAGAAAGCCCAGGATCGAGAACATGCATTTCGCGTGCGGGTAGAAACAGATGGCGAGCTTTACATCCGGATCGCAAAAGGCGTTCGTGCTTTTGGCGACTATCCGCTGATGGAAGATTACAACGCAGTCGTGGCAGTGCCTGAGCTGCCGCGCGAAGTCCAGATCGAGGGCCAGGGCGGTTTGCTCGCTTTGAATGGCGAACGAAAATTGTCGATCCGATCGCGCGGTTTGGCGGCGATCGAATACGAAATCGCGCGCGTCGCAACCACCCAGATAAATCACCTCGTTAGTCAGACCGAAGGCAAATTCGAGGATCCGGAATTCCGCGACTCGCATCTATTCAATCAGGAAAATATTTCGAGGATTGGGATCGGGCAGCAGCCAATCGCGCTCGAAAACAAGTGGAAGGCCAATTATTCTGCGTTCGATTTTTCCGAGCAATTACGCAAACCGGCCGACGGCGGGAGCGAGCGCGGCCTTTTCTTTTTGACCGCGCGCGGTTGGAATCCAGTCACAAAAAAACCGATTGGCTCAGTCAGCGACAGGAGATTCCTTCTCATCACCGACGTTGGAATTTTGACGAAGAAAAATACCGACGGCAGCAGCGATGTTTTCCTGATCTCGATCAAGACGGGCAAACCGATCGACGGCGCCACGGTGGAGATTCTCGGCAAGAACGGTATCCCTATCCACGCGTCGAAAACTGGCGCGGACGGTCATTGCACTTTTCCTTCAGTCGAAAAATCCGAGCACGAAAAATCGCCGGTTGCGTTCGTGGCCCGCAACGGGGACGACATCGCGTTCCTGCCATTTGCCCGCGAGGACCGGGTGCTTAATTTCTCGCGCTTCGACATCCAAGGCGCGGAGAACATCGGGCCGGATGGGCTTGATGCGTTTGTGTTCACCGAGCGCGGCGTTTATCGGCCCGGCGATGAGATTCACATCGGCGTGGTCGTGAAGCAGCGCAATTGGCAGGGCAATCTCAAAGGGTTGCCGGTTGAAACGGAAGTGGTCGATGCGCGCGATCTGCGGGTGCAAACGAAAAAACTCACCCTGCCAGACGCTGGTTTCGTCGAGCTCAGCTACCGCACGGCCAACGAATCGCCCACCGGCGTTTACAGGATCAACGTTTACCTGATCAAGGACAACAAGCGCACAACGCTGCTTGGATCGACAACGGCGAGCGTAAAGGAATTTCTGCCCGACCGGATGAAAATCGAGGCGCGTCTTTCAAAGGCCGCGCCGCGCGGCTGGATCAATCCAAGCGACATGCACGCCTCGGTCATCCTGGCCAATCTCTACGGCACACCGGCCACCGACAGACGCGTTGCCGGCCGGGTCGAGCTCGCGCCGGCGGCATTTTCGTTCCCGGAATTTCGGGACTTCACTTTTTTCGATCCGCTCTTCGACGAAAAGAAGAATCGAGAAGAACAAACTGTCGATCTGGGCGAAAAGAAAACCGACGACCAGGGACACGCCGAATTTGACTTGCAGCTCGAACGATTCGCCGACGCAACCTATTCGATGCGCTTCATCGCGGAAGGGTTTGAAGGCGAAGGCGGTCGCAGCGTCGCTGGCGACGTCAGCGCGCTCGTTTCGGCGTTGCCTTACGTGATCGGCTGCAAAACCGGCGGCGATCTTCGTTACATCGAGGTGAACAAACCGCGCGCGGTCGATTTGATCGCGGTTGATCCGCAACTCAACCGGATCGCGATCGAAAACATCACGCTCAACATCATCGCGCAGGAATATGTTTCGGTTCTCAAGAAGCAGGAGAACGGTAATTACGTTTACGAGTCGGTTCTGAGAGAGCGCCCCGCGAAATCGGAAAAAATCGCGATTTCCGCCAATGGTCTAAATTACACGCTTCCCACCGGGGAACCTGGCAATTACGTGCTCGAATTGCGCGACGATAAAAATCGCGCGTTGAGCAAACTGCATTTTTCTGTAGTCGGCCAGGGCGGAGCTGCCAGCGCGCTGGAAAAGAACGCCGAGCTCGAAATCAAACTCGACCGCAAGCAATACCAGGCCGGAGAAGAGATCGCCATCAGCGTTACGGCGCCCTATGCCGGCAGCGGCCTTATCACGATCGAGCGCGAGAAAGTGTATGCTTACGGCTGGTTCCAAACCAACACAGCCAGCAGCATCCAGCATATTCGCCTGCCCGAAGATTTTGAAGGCAGCGGTTACATCAATGTCGCGTTTGTCCGCGCGATCGACTCGAAAGAAATTTTCGTGAGCCCGCTCAGCTACGGCGTTGTTCCCTTCACGGCCAATGTCGAAAAACGCCGGCTCAAGATCGACCTGGAAACTGCGACGACAGCCAAACCTGGCGAACCGCTGCGCATCGGTTACAAAACCGATCGTCCGGGCAAGATTGTTATCTTCGCGGTCGATCAAGGAATTCTCCAAGTCACCAATTACAAAACGCCCGACCCACTCGCCTATTTCTTCCGCAAATGCGCACTTGGCGTCGAGACCGCGCAGATCGTCGATCTTATTATTCCGGAATTTTCGCTCCTCCGCTCGCTCTCCGCTTTTGGCGGAGGCGAAGGCGAAGCGCAGAAACTGAATCCATTCAAACGCGTCACGGAAAAGCCGGTCGTTTTTTGGTCCGGTATCCTCGATGCCGATGCGACGTTGCGCGAGGTCACTTACGATGTCCCGGATTTCTTTGACGGCACCCTAAAAATAATGGCTGTCGCGGTTTCGAACGAAACAATCGGGGCGACGGACCGCGACGCGCTGATTCGCGGGCCATTTGTCATTACGCCGAGCGCGCCGGTGTTGGCAGCTCCGGGCGACGAATTTGAAGTCGGTGTGACGGTGGCGAATAACGTCGAGGGCTCCGGCGCGGATGCGGAAATAGCATTGCGCGCGGAAACGTCCGCACATCTGTCGATCCTGGGACAGGCGATCCAGAAATTGCGGATCGCGGAAGGACGCGAACAAAGTGCGACCTTCCGGTTTCACGTCAACGACATTCTCGGCTCCGGCGAGATCAAATTCGTTGCCAGCCGCAACGGCACCGACACGCGCCGGCGCGCGACGCTCAGTATTCGCCCGGCGGTTCCGTACGTGACGGATGTTCGCAGCGGCAATTTCAAAAAGGGCAGCGTGCAAATTCCAATCACTCGCCAGATGTATTCCGAGTTTTCCAAGCGCGACGCGGCCGTCTCAGCTCTGCCGCTCGGTCTCGCCCACGGGCTCGATGTTTACCTCAAAAATTTTCCGCACGGTTGCAGCGAACAAATTACAAGCGGCGCCTTTTGCAGGCTGATGTTGGTTGACGAAGCCGATTTCGGATTGAGCCGTGCTGAGATCAACAAGCAACTCGAATACACGTTCGGTGTGTTGCGCCGTCGACAAAACGACCAGGGCGCGTTCGGGTACTGGGCGCCGGAAACTGGAGAGGGCATCAGTTTCAATTCTGTTTACGTGATGCATTTCCTCAGCGAAGCCAAGGCCGCCGGCTTCCCGCCGCCCGCGGACATGTTCGCGAGCGGCCTGCGCAATTTGCAAAAGATGGTGGCGCGCGAGCCGTCGGACTTTCAGGAGGCGCGGACACTGGCATATGGGATTTACATGCTCACGCGCGAAGGCGTCATCACCACGAATTACATCCTCAATCTGCGCGATTACCTCGATAAAAATCATGCCGACGAATGGGAAAACGATCTGACTGGCGTTTATCTGGCCGGCGCGCTAAAGCTTCTGCACAAGGACGCCGATGCCGACCGTTTGATCGATAAGTTCAAGATCGACAATCTCACTTCGCGATCTTACGACGATTTTTGCCAGCCGCTCGGGGCCAACTCGGAATACGTCGCCGTGCTCGGGCGCGAGTTCCCGGCGCGACTCAAGAAGATTTCCGCACAACAATTCGAACAGATTCTGCGACCCATCGGTGATGGCGAGTTCAACACCCTTTCGGCCGCCTATGCCGTGCAGGCGTTGAAGTCCTATTCGCACGCTATCGCACAAAATCTGCCGACGCTGACAATTACCGAAGTGCGTGCAAACAAACGCGAAATGGGCCTAACCAGTGGCGCGAAGATGATGCAAAGCGCGGCGTTTTCCAAAGACGCAACTGCGCTTCGATTCAAAAGCGCGGGACCAATCAGCGGGCTGGGCGCATTTTTCCAGGTTATCGAGGCCGGTTTCGATCGACGCGTTCCAGAGCGGCCACTTACCGCCGGGTTGGAAGTTTACCGTGAGTTGCTCGACAAAAACGACAAGCCGGTCACGCGCACCAAGCTCGGCGAACCGATTCACGTCCGTTTGCATGTGCGCAGCGTGCAAAACGAATCGGTGACCAACGTCGCCATTATCGATCTTTTGCCGGGCGGCTTTGAAGTCGTCGGTTCCTCCTTGCAGCCGGGAGTTTCATCAATTGCTGGAGTCGATTACGTCGATGTCCGCGAAGACCGCGCGGTGTTTTTCGCGACCGCATCCGAGCAGGCGCTGGAGATCAATTACCAAATCAAATCGTGTAATCGCGGCGAATTTGTGGTGCCGCCCGTGTTTGCCGGGTCGATGTACGACCGCAACGTGAAAGGCCAGGGTGTAGGCGGACATATTACGGTCACGCAATAGGCGTTGGAGCTACGGAAAATGAAAATGCGAGTCATCCCGAACGAAGCGAGAGACCTCTCACAGGATGATGGAGCACGCTCACTCCAAAGGGTAATCAAAGCTTCGGTGGCGAGGTCCTTCGCTACGCTCAGGATGACCGCGTTTGGAAATCGGCGGTTCAAAAAAGCGCTGCGCGCGTTCGTGTTTTTCTCTGCGTTCGTTGCTACGACTTGGCTGGCGTTGCCGAAGCCGCTGCTGCTCGATGGCGTTTCATTTTCGCAGTGCGTTCGCGATCGAAGCGGCAAATTACTCAGAGTCACGCTTACTTCGGATCAGAAATTTCGGATCCGGATCCCGTTACGTGACATTTCGCCGGAGCTGATCGAAGCAACTCTTCGATACGAAGATAAATATTTTGCGCGTCATCCCGGCGTGAATCCCGTCGCGCTGATTCGCTCCGGTTTTGGTCTACTACATCACGGCCCACGCAGCGGAGGATCGACAATTACGATGCAGCTGGCGCGTCTGCGTTTTCATCTGCAAACGCGGACGCCCGGCGGAAAATTCGTACAGATCGTGCGCGCGCTCGAACTCGAGAGACATTATTCGAAGGCGCAAATTCTCGAAGCGTACCTAAATCTGGCCCCCTACGGCCGCAACATTGAAGGCGCTGGGGCAGCGAGTCAGATTTATTTTGGCAAGACCGCAGCGCGCTTGACTGGCCCGGAATCAATTTCCTTGAGCGTCATTCCGCAAAGTCCGTCGCGGCGTGCTTTGTTCAGCGACCGCGAAAATCCGTCGCTCAATACCGCGCAAGACAATTGGTATGACCGTTCCAGGACCGACACTGGTGCACAATTTTCTCCGCGGCTATTTGAGGCGCGCGCACAAACGGCAATAAGAATGCTGGCGCCGCATTTTGTCTGGCAAGTTCTGGGAGCAGAGAAGGGCCGCGACGTCATTGTCACGACGTTGGATCTGGATCGACAGCAATTGGTCGAGCGGCGAATCGCAGGTTACATCCAGGCAAATCGAAATCGCGGACTGCAAAACGCAGCCGCGATGCTTGTCGATGTCCGCACGATGGATGTGCTCGCGCAAGTCGGCTCAGCCGATTTCTTCAACCTCGAAATTCAGGGGCAAGTAGATGGAACGCGCAGCCCACGCTCGCCCGGTTCGACGCTAAAGCCATTCGTTTACGCGCTCGCACTCGATCAGGGCCTGATTCACCCGTTGTCGATTCTGGCCGACGCGCCGCGCAGTTTCGGCGATTATAACCCGGAAAATTTCGACCATGAGTTTCTCGGGCCGATCCGTGCCTGCGATGCGTTGGCCCGCAGTCGGAATCTTCCCGCGGTCGAACTCGCATCGCAGCTCGCGCATCCGACGCTTTACGAATTTCTGCGCGGCGCCGGCGTTGCATTGCCGCGTTCCGAATCGCTTTACGGGTTATCGCTTCCTCTCGGCGGCGCGGAAGTGTCGATGGAAAACTTAGTGAGACTTTACGCCGCGCTCGCCAACAACGGAGAGCTGCGTCCGCTTCGCCGCTCGTCGGGCGATCCAATCGCGACTCGACGCCACCGCATCGTTACTCCCGAGGCTGCGTTCCTCACTCTCGAAATGCTCGACCGGCCGAGGCCCGAGATGATGTATGCGGATTCAGGCCGCATGGCGCCGATTTTCTGGAAAACTGGGACCTCGCACGGTTTTCACGACGCGTGGTCCATTGCGGCGTTCGATCATTACGTCCTCGCGGTTTGGATCGGAAACTTTGACGGGCGGCCAAATGCAAATTTTATAGGACGAACCGCCGCGGCGCCGCTTTTGTTTCAAATCATCGACAGCCTGCGCGGGAGCTGGCCGGAGCCTAACGAGCCGCATTTGCCGCCATTCGGTGCGAACTTGAAGCGCGTCGAATTTTGCGCGGTCTCGGGTGATTTGCCGGGGCCGCATTGCACTCAGCGCGTCGAAGGCTGGTTCATTCCGGGTGTTTCGCCGATCAAAACCTGCGATGTGCATCAAGAAGTACTTATTGATGTTGCAACCGGTCTACGGGTGTCGATCGATGGCGGAACGCGATCCCTCCGGCGCGAAGTTTACGAATTCTGGCCGAGTGATCTGCTGAGACTCTTTGAGCGCGCAGGCCTGCCACGCCGGCCGCCACCGCCATTCTTACCCGGCACGGATTCCGACCTGGCAGCGCGCATCGGAAATCCGCCGCGAATTATTTCTCCCGGCGGTGGATTCCTTTTCGCGTCGTCAACCACGATCCCGCTGCGCGCCAAGACGGATGCAGATGTGCGCGAAATTTACTGGTTCGCGGGTAAGACCTTTATCGGCAAGGCCCCGCCGCAAGAAGTAATTTCATGGAAGGCATCGGCAGGTCGATACGAATTGACCGCGCTGGACGATCATGGCCGATCAGTTTCGTCCGCGATCACGGTGCAATAGTCTTTAATCGGCGCTTGAATACGCTTGCGGCCGATCTCTTCGAGTGTTGTTTATGCCGCTATCCTGTTCGGCATCTCGTCGTAAGTTCGTCCGCCGAGCGAGCGCCCGGCCAGATCTTTGCGAACACCGCCCCATTGCTTGAAGAAGAACGGAACCTTTTTCTTGCGGCAGACACGGTAGATTTCGCGCACCCACTCAAGCTTCATCGGTCGCGCTCCGAATCCAGATTCCCCACCAACGATTACCCAGTGAATGTCGGTAAGATCAATTCCTGACAACGAGCCAATTAGAGGTTCACAAGAGAGAAAACGAACTGCCGCTGGCACATTCCGTAAATGATCGACTCTCGACAGCACACGCGCATCTTCTACGCTCACTCCCATCCACACATTCGGTGGCCAATCAATGTGCGAGGCCAGCTTCTGTAGCCGCTCGCTTCGCTTAGTTAAAATTTGAAATGTGTGCTGCGAGCATTCGCGCATCGTTGTAAAAACACGCTGAATGAAATCAAGCGGCACCTCCTTGTGAAAAAGATCGCTCATGGAGTTTACAAAGATCATGCGACCGCTCCTCCACGATCTTGGCAGATCAACAACGTCTTCGTGCAGTGTCAGCCGGAAGCCGTTTCTATAACGCTGGTTCCCCATCAATTGCAGTCGCACCGCGAGGCGCTCGGCATAGCAATTTTTGCAGCCAGCGCTTACCTTCGTGCAACCCGTCACTGGATTCCACGTCGCCTCAGTCCATTCAATGTGTGAATGATCGGCCATCAGTTACCAAACGGCTTAAGCAGATGATTGGCTATTTTTAAAGCGGTTTTTGCACCAACGGGATTCGCTGCTGCAAAGCAAAATAAATATATCGGAACGTTTTTTCGAATTGCGAAGCACAGCCGGCTTGGGATGCACTTCGTGAAACACGGTTTGTAATCGTTTAACCAGAAAGTTTTTCGCTGAGCGCCAGTCAGCATGGCGCTGTGTAGAACTCACCGCACCTTAAAAAAAATCGCCTTGAGTTGACGTGATGTAAAACTCCTCTTTCCATGAGAAGTACCGAAAATCTTATCGAGCCGCGATCGCCATTCAGGCGGTGGCTCCGCGCCTTTCAGTAAAAGACGCATTACGGCTTGACCAAGGGGGAATAGAAACCAGAGATCGACTGCGTTCGTTCCACCCAGTGCTTGGATCGTTTCCCACTCGACCTGCATTCCGTAAGGATCTAGGAACACAACGGCTCGATGCGTTTTCCAATCGGTCGATTGAGCAAAATCCAAAAGTTTTTGATTCGCATCGCCATGGTGAATGGAAATCCGATCCCTCACGTCCGAATTCGCTCTTAGCTTTTCTAATTCAGCTACTCGTTCTGCAGATTTTTCTATGAACAGATATTTGTGAAAAGAATGTCGGATTGCTCGTGCGGCGCTTCCTTCTAAGAGTTTTGCAGTGGTCGAGTCTTTGCCGAGGCCGGATCTCTGCTGAATCACGCAGTTCCTGCAAAAGCGTCGACATAAATGGTCTTAAAAAATTTCGCGCGCTCGTTTTGGCGAAAAATTTGGCAGTAAGCAGTGAGATATTTGTCGAGAATCTGGAGCTTCTGCTGCGTCCAGTCACCGCCAAACTCTTGATTGAGCATGTGGTTTAGCGTGACGGAACTGTTAATTCACTTCCACAATCCGTCGCTCTTCCGGAGTCAGTCCGTAAAGTTGGTAAACGATTTTGTCGATGAGTCGGCCGGTAAATGCAATCTTGGCCTCGAGGGGCAATAAGTTTTCTCTTGCTGCGCGCATCATTCGATAAAAACCGTTTCTTCAGCACTGCCGCTCGGGCCGACCGCGCGAAGCTGCCACTGGCCGGGCATGACTTGCCAGAAAAATCGGCCATCGGGTTGGGGTGCTATCCGCGCGCCGTTGACGAACCACTGGACACCATCGCCAAGGGTTGCGGTGAGCTCGATCATTTGTTGCGAACGCGGCAGCACGGGATCGATTTCATAGCGTGCATTTGCGATCGGATTCGTGATGCGCGGTTCGGGTCGCACGTGAGCACCACGCGTATTATTGCTGCTCGCGCACCAACCTGCGTATTCAGCAGGCAACAGCAATTTTCCATCGGCGGCGAACCAGTTCGCCGAGTCTTCCCTCGGCTCGGTGCCTTTTAGAAACAGCTCGCTGATTCTCGACGTACTGAAACGCGACGCCAGCAATCCTGTGTCCGCGCAGATTTCGCGCCGGATAAGTCGTTCGCTTTCCTTCGGTGGATCAAGCGGATGATCGCGCCTCAGCAACTCGCGCATCATCGTCGCCCAAAGCGGCGTGGCTGAACGAACGGCAAATGTATCGCGCATCGGACGGCCATCAAAATTTCCCGCCCAAACCGCGACAGTGTGCTCTTTGTCGAAGCCGACTGTCCATGCATCGCGAAAGCCGCTGCTGGTTCCAGTTTTTGCGGCGATCCGCTCTTCAAATGCGAGCGGTGAATGGGCACCAAAACTTTTCTGCCGCGCATCGTTATCGGACAAGATGTCGGTTATGATCGCAGTCGCTTCCCTCGACGCGATCCGCGTCATGGGATGATGCTCGGCGGTGAGAAATTTCGCCTGCATGGAGATGCCGTTCCGCGCCAAACCCGCATACGCGCCAGCAAGATCGACAAGACGAATCTCGGCATTGCCCAGGACGAAACCCGCGCCGTAGTCGCTTAATGTTCGCGGAAATTTGAAGCCCCACTTTTGCAACTCAAAAAAAGACGTGCGCGCGCCGAGCTGGCTCAGGGCAAAAACTGCGGGAACATTGAGCGAGCACCCGAGCGCCTCCCGCAAACGCACCGGACCGAGATAACGATGATTGTAATTTTGCGGGTCGTAATCCGCGTACTCGTCGCGAATGGCCTCGGCGGTGTCGGGCAACAAGCTCGCCGCGGTTAGAAGATGTCGATCGATTGCGGCGAGATAGACGAACGGTTTTAATGTCGAGCCGCAACTCCGCGGGCGCATCGCGCCGTTGACCTGGTTTGCCGCATAGTTGTTCGAGCCAACCATTGCCCGCACCGCGCCGGTTTCATTGTCGAGAATAACCATCGCAGCCTGCGTGATGTCATAGCGATTCAGTGCAGCAAGGTGGGAGCGGACAAATCGTTCTGCTGTACTTTGCAGATCGAGATCGAGCGATGTCCTCACGGTGCCGCGCAGCGACGGATTCCGCGCAACCACGGCATCGACAAAATGCGGTGCCAAGTGCGGTGGATCGAACCGGTGCGCGACCGGCGCAGATTTCGCCAGAAGAGCTTGCTCTTCGCCACTGATCGCGCCTAACTGCGCCAAACGGACGAGCGAGCGCTCATATTTTCGAGTCGCCAGCTCGGGATGTCTCCAGGGATTGAATCGAGCCGGCGCTTGTGGCAGACCGGCAAGGAAAATCGATTCGGCCAGAGTAAGGTCGCGGGCTGATTTACCAAAGTAAGCACGCGCCGCTGCTTCGGGCCCGAGCCGGCGATTGCCGTAGCTGGTTCGATTCAGATATTCTGTGAGGATGCGTTCCTTGCTCCAGCGGCGCTCGATTTTCCAGGCAACAATTGTTTCGTAAAATTTGCCAAACCAACTGCGCCGTTGCCGGCCGGAAGCCATCTTCACCAGTTGTTGTGTAATGGTTGATGCGCCTGAAACGATGCGATGCGCCTTGAAATTTCGTGTGCAAGCCGATGCCGTCGCCCGCCAATCGACGCCTGCGTGTTCGTAGAAGCGATGATCTTCGAGAGCTACCGTCACGCGCGGGAGCCACTTTCCCAGTTCGTCGAGACGACGCGGCAATTGCGCGCGCGCTTCAGGCGAAGCGATCTCGGCGATTTCGCGGCCGCGACAATCGAGGAGCGTCAGCGTTCCAGCAGGCGATTGTTGTAGCTCGTCACGGATTGGCAGCCACCAAATGATTGCCATCGCTAAGACGATTCCCGCGTAAATTACAAACGAGCGCGAACGCAGAGCTCTGGGTAGCGCACGCGTCTCGCGTGTCTGGCGAGCGCGTCCCGCGATCGCGAACTTTTCCTGTGCGATCTCGGTCCTGTGATTCACATTCAAAGGGAAGCCTGTTTCGGCGCGACGCCGAAACCAGACACGCGAGACGCGTGCGCTACCCAGACGCAAACGGCACACTATTCGCCGGAAATTAGGCATACGCTCGAGGGCGATAATCCTGAGAAACGGCTGTCGTACATCGGCACAACTTGCGTGGCCGGCCAGCGGAACGTTCCTGCCGCCGTCGCGCGTGCCAGCACCGAATACGTGCCCGATCCCGGCTCAAATGTGTCGAAGTAAAGCAGTGTGGAACGGTCGCGCATTTCGGAGTACGAAAGCGTGAGCGCTCGGTCGGGTTGATCGCTCGCCGGGATTTCGAAGAATTTCCCGATCATGGCGAGATTTGGGTTCACCGTCTCAAGACCGGCGGGCAGCGAATCTTCGAGCGCGACGTAATTTTGCTTCTTTCGCGTATTGATCCGGTAGGTCACGAGAATTTGGTCGCCGAGTTTGAATGGCGCATTTATCTCGCCGGTGCGTTTCGGCTCGGTGAGATTTCGCACGACGCGCTCGACGCGAAATCCGCGATCGACGCGATCCGTATCGACTTGATCGGTGGAATATTCCGCCTGCAGCAAAAACGATAGCGCCGTCTTGTTCAGGCCTTTCACCAGCAGTTGACTGTCGATCTTACGATCGAGCCACGCCGCGGAGCGGCCGTTTTTCGAAACAAGGCCTTTCGGCTCGGCAACACTGAGCGCCTCCGCTTTCTCCGTGCCGATCATCGACTTAAATGCGAGCAGTAACCAAAGATTTTCCTGCGTCGAAAGCGCGGCCGAGGAATCCATCAGCGCAAGCATTCGTTCGCGGATGCGTTGTTTCTTTTGCGCGGCATAACTTTTTGGCGCAACCGTGTCGAACGCGAGCGCGCAGATTGCCTCCGCGCGCGTCACGGAACCTAGGGTCGCCGGATTAAACGCGCGTTCCTTGATCGGCGCATCAATCTCCTTGAGCAGTTGCTCTTGCTCGCGTGGCATGATGTTTTGCCGGTGGAGCGTCATCGCCAGCAGCGCGCGTCCTTCGTCGCCGCTCTCGTTGCGCCGCAAATACAAATCCTGCAAAACGGCGCTGAAATCTTCGTCTGACTGGTATTGCGTCAGCACGAAGAGCGCGAAGCATTTCTCAAACGGCGACCTGCCAGCCTGCCCGTTCACGATTTTTTTGAGCGCGCCAGCAAGTTTGTCGCGCAATCCTTCTGGCGCCTCAAAACCGGCGTTGACCGATTCATTTACCGCCCAGAATGCTTCGCAGGTGACGAACGGATTTGCAGCATCACTGCCCGGCCAGTACGGCAGCATTCCGTCCGTTAACAGCGAGTCGTTAAACTGTTTCATGCCGCGCTCGAGGACTCTTCGGTATGCCGCCTCGCGCGCCTGCACGTCGGGCAGATACGCCAGTAAATTGGCGAGAAGACTGTAACCGAGCAGCTTGGTCGAGATTTGATCGAAGCAGCCGTGTGGATATTCGAGGATGACGGGAACGCCCATAATCTTCGGCAGCCACGGCGAAGTGGAAATCGTGGCGCTGAATGTTCCGCGTCCGCGTTTCCACGGTTCGGGCATTGCGCTTCGGCCATCAAATTGCGGCCCGTTAAAAGATCCAGCGACGCTTTCTTTGCGCACGACCGTGGGCGGCTGCACCGGCAAAGTCAGTTCGACCGCGTCGGACATTTTCGCATCCGATTTTGCCACCGCCTCGAACCGGATTTTCGCCGGGGCAAGATCGACATCTGTCACTTTCGCTTTGAACCGGAACACCGTTGGCGCATCGCGTTTAGCAGTTTGCGTCGCGCTGCCATTCACGAGCAGTTTGCAACTCGCATCCGTTACACAGCGCGCCGTGACCTCCTCTGAGTCGGAAAGTTTTTGTTGCACGATTGCGCGCAACTCGACTTCATCGCCATCCCGAAGAAAGCGCGGCAACGCAGGATTGATGAGAAGCGCTTTTGAAACTTGCACCGTCGCGCTGGCGTCGCCGCCGAATTGATTTGCTTTGGTCTGGCCGACCGCCACCACCCGATACGTCGTGAGATTATCCGGCGCGGTGAAATCGAAAGTCGCTTTGCCGTCGCGGCTGGTCTTCAAACTTCCTTCCCAGAACGCTAGCGTCCGAAATTCCTTGCGCAGGTTGGTAACGTTCGACAGGGGTTCTTCGCCGCCATCACCGATGATGAATCCCTTTTGGGTGAGACTCTTCTGCGTGATCTCTTCGATATAATTCTGAAGCGACTGATAGCTTCGGACCGCAAACGGATTCCGGGGATAAAAGCCGGCCACCAGATCCGGGAGTCGCCAATCGCCAAGTTTCAACACTGCATCGTCAACTGCGAAAACGACAAGATCGACATCTCCAATCGGTTTGCCTTCCGATGTGACCTGCACTTCGCCGTGGACGGTTTCGCCTGGCTTCACCGAAGTGTTTGCCAGATGCGGCTCGATCTTTAGTTCGCGATCCGGCCGGCGCACGTCGATTTCGGACACAGCAAAACGCTCCTGCGGCAATTCCTTGTCGCCGCCCGGCCTGACGAGATAGATCGCGACGGTTGCATTCGGCGCATATTCCTTTTTGATCGGCAGCTCGATGCGCCCGGCGTTGCCGCGCATCGGAACGAGAAGCGTGTCGAGAATTGCGTCGGTTTCGACCGAGACCCACGCGACGCCGCCAAAAGGCGCCTGGATCGATAACACCGCTTTTTCGCCCGGAGTGAACGCTTCGGCGCGATGTTCGATCTTGAAACTTGTTTCGTTCTGGACCGGAAGTTCCGCGGGCTCCGCGCCGGTCAAAGTCGTTTCGTCGCTGACGAGTGCTGTTTTCCTATCCGTCGCGCTGGCCGCCACGACATAGCGCCCCGTTTTGCCAGCCGGAAAAAGAAATTCAGCCTGCGTTTTCGCCTCTTGCGATGCGACCTTGGCAAATTGATCCGTATTTCGATAACGAAAAACGAACGGCGCGATCTGCTCTTTCGTCGTCTTCGTTGTCACATGAAAAAGATCGACACGAACCGGCACGCCCGCGATTTTGGCATTCTCTTCATCGACAGCGTCGACGCTGACATTGACGCCGCCGTCCTTGCCCGGTCGCTCGGTGGTCTTGATGCCTAACCGCGTCGAATTCGAAAAAATGGCAGCCATCTCGCCGCCAACGATCGTTTGACCATCAACGGATGTGACTTCGGCGCGCCAGGAGACATTGGCGCGACCGATCGCCGGATCGTCTTTGAATGGCGACTCGCACACCAGGTTTGCGAATCCGTGTGCATCCAGTTTCGTGTCGCCTTCAATCGTCTTGGTCTGTTCGCTGTAGGGATCGAGACGTAGACCCACTTCGGCATAAGCGTTATACCGTCGCTTGTAATCGTCGGCCTCACCCCCGGATTCGGCCAACGGGGTCCAGGTCGCTTTCCAATGGACGCGCGCGCCAACGTTCGGCGCTCCGTGAAAATAAGCGGAAGAGACATGGGCGTGCGCCGTTTGGCCGACCTCGTCCGCGGCTTCCACTACCACCGAAAATTGCGGCACACGATATTCCTCGACGCTGATCGAGGTTCTGCCGTCATAGTCGTCGCCGGCGATTTGGCAGCGAATTTCGAAATGACCGAGCTTCGATTTTTCCGGAATGTTCCATTCTGCTTCCCATCCGCCATAGCTCGAAAGATCCGCCGTTCCTTCTCCCACCACGCGGTCTTCGTAACCCTGCGTAATACGCCAACCGACGACGGAATGCTCTGCCGGAAAGATGAGGCCGGCGTCAGTGATATTGCGCACGATACCTTTCATCTTCACGACCTGCCCAGGCCGATAGAGATTGCGATCGGTAATAATCTCGGCGTGTGGTTTTCGCGGCGCCGTGTATCCCCCGCCCCCTGATGATGAATAGGCCGATCCATCGGCAAATTGGAGCGCCGGCCCGTTTGCGGTATCGGCGATGAAAAGATGAGTGCCCGGTTTTTTCTCTGGGAAAACTTTGTCGCGAAGAAAAACTGCTATTCCGTTTTTGTCGGTCACGGCGCGATCCAGCTCAATGTTTTCGGTGGTCACCGCGCGGACGGTCATTCCCGGAACCGATTGCGCATCGGACATTTTCGTGACGCGAATTATTGCGGTCGCCGGCGTCCGCTTTTGAGTGAGAATGAAATCGCTGCTGCAAATGATCGAACGGTTGCCGACGATTCGGCCGTCCCCGAGCTGCGCGCTCGCTTCGAACAGATAAGCGCCGCCTAACGACTCGCCGTTTGAAGCGGTGCAACGCACATCGCGGCGCGTCTCCGTATCGCCGGTTGCAGACTCGACCGTGCCACTGGAGACAACCGGCAAATTGAACCCTTCGACCAGCAATTCGGTTTGGAACTGCTTCTTGAAACCGGTCCGAGGATCGACAACCGATTCTCCGGTGACTGGATCGGTCGCATTTTTGTCAAACTCACGCACCCTCGCAGTCACAACCGGCAATTTCTCCAGCGGAATGCGCGCGAGCTTCCATGTCACCGGCGGGGTATTGACCTGAAAAAACGAGAACCGCAGCTCGGGCCGCGCACGCAAAAAAATCTGCGAAGCCGGGAAAACAATACATGACTCTTTCGGATGAAACGTTGCGCCCCAACGCGACTCGGCGGCAAGGCCGTAGCCACGCTCGCCTTTCAACTCGGGCGAGATCGTCACCCGGTAACGTTGCATGAGATCGAATTGTCCATTCACCTGGACCTCATCCCGGCTGGCGAGAAGCCGCATCTCCTTCACTGGCGGCTCGATGCGGATTCGGTCCGGTGTGGCTTCATCCGGATCGATGTCGTCGTTGAACCTGATCCGGATGACCGGCTCTTCGAGTGCATGATTAAACGCGGCAACCCATTCGACCTTGAGCGGCTCGGTCTTGCCGGCCGGAGTAACCTTTAAATATGGCAAAGGCTGCCGGCTTTTAGCGTCGAGCAAACCATTAACGATGAGATGGTAGGTGTGGCCCACCGGCAGCGGCTGGCGCGGTTCGACGCTAAAATCTTCCGCTTCCGGCTGCTCCGTCAGCTTCTCCTCGCTGCGCAGAATCACATCGACCGGAAAACGCTGGCGCGAATCGCGGTCTTGAAAATAAACGTGCTCGGCGACTTCGGTCAGTCGCACGCTGTAGCTGGATTCGAGGGGGATTTGCGGTAGCGCATTGAGCTTGTCACGCTCAGTAAAATCGCTCGAAATCGTAAACGGCGCCGCGGTGAACTCTGCGCTCCAGCCGGGCGCAACAACCGGCTTGCCGCTAACGTCTTTCAAATCGCGCACAAGCGTGAGCCGATGTTTTGCTCCCGCGACCACGCTTTTCACCACAAACACGCCTTCGGTCTGGCTCTTCCACAAAAAATTGCCTTCGATTTTCGGCTTGCTCACGAACGGACACGACTGCTCGCTCAGGTCGATCTTGTCTTTGCCGACCATCGCGTTCGGAAATGTAATCGTGAGTTCTGCGCCCGGCGCGATTTGGCCTTCGCTCGGCTCGATCACCACGCCGCCCGCGTCCGGGTTGGCATTCGATTTTTCCTCATCCGGCGCCGAATAGAGATTTGTCAGGCCGATGCAGGCGGAAAAGAAAATGACGATGGCGTGTTTCATTCTTTCGTCACTCCAATTCGCGGATGCGTTTCAGGTCCGCGTCCGCTTTCTCCATCTGGCCAATTCGCCGTTCGCAATTCTCCCGTGCGCGCAGTGCTTCCAGCGTTTCGCCGAGCTTCAGCGAGCGTGTTTGCGATTCGATCGCCGCGGGAAATTCTGCACGCTCTGCTTCAAGCACACCCCGGTGGTACCAGGCCGCCCCATCGTTCGGATTCAATTCCGTTGCCTTGACGGCATGGATCAGCGCTTCTTTCGAATTGTCCAATGCATGGAGATCCTGCGCGGCTTCGAAATGCGCCGCCGCCGATTTGTCATCGATCGCCAGCGCAGAGCGCGCGTCGGCCAGGGCGAGCGCGACCTCGTGCAGCTCTCGCAAAGTCTTTGCCCGCGCAGCCAGCGGTTCCGATTTGCCCGGGCTCTGTCTGATCGATGCGTCTTCTTCTCCAAGTTCCTGCAACGCTTTTTCGCTTACGTGCCGGGTCCCCGCCGTGCGAGCGAGCGCCGGGCTGACTTGTAACTTTGCTGCATCCTCGTCGCGTTTAACGTCCAGAAGCGCTTCGCCAGTCTGGATGCGCGCGCGCATCGACGCCGGCTCGATCTTCATAGCATGTTCGCAATCATCCAGTGCCAGCAGTGGACGCTCGCCCAACGTGAACAAGCGCGCGCGTTCGAGCAGAAGTCCGGCGTCATTTGGAGATTTCGCAATCCGCGCATCCAGCGCTTTGATTCCGGGCAGAAAGCTTTCAAGCCGCTCGAACTGCGGCAGCCATTCCTTCACTTGCGCGTCGCTGCTGTCCAACTTGTTCGCCTTTGCCATGTCGGCGTAGGCGGCGTCCCATTGGTGCAGGCGTAAGAGTACGCATCCACGAAAAACCCGGCGTGCTGCGGTATCCTGGGCCGCGATGGCCTTGCTCCGATAAGCCACATTGTCAGTCCAGCGCGTCTGATCGGCGCACGCAACGGCGAGTTTATCGTACATGCTCGCCGCGTCCGCCGCTGAAGGTTTCTTTGCCAAAAATGCGAGCCAATGCCGTTCGGCATTTTGGTAATCCTTGCGTTGCGCAAAAACATCCCCGCGGAAATCTTCAATCGCGGCGGGTGGCCGTTTCACGGCTCTTTGCAATGCGTCCAGCGATTTCGCAGCACCATCGAAGTCCTCGGCTTCAAATTGTGTCCGCAGCAGCATCTCCCACGCGCCGGAATCGTTCGGAGCGATCGCGACGATTCGTCGACTCAGCTCGATGATCGCGGCTCTATCGCCAGCTTCCTCCGCCTTCGAAAGCTCCGTGTGCAATCCCGAAACATCGCCGCTTGCGGCGCGCAACGAACTGGTCGCGCACAAGACTAGCAAACTGAATATGAGTATTCGGGTCGAGATACGCCATCTTGATCGACTTCGGTTGCCGCTTTCAATCAATTTTCGATTGAACAGTGCGCGCCGCGACAGCAGCGTAACCGGTCCGAGTTCGCCGCTGGACGAATCCGTCCGATTGGCGGACCGGACAGGCATTATGTCTCGCCAATACACGCTGCAGCGCGCGCCTACATCGACATCGATCCATATCGATTACGCGGCGGAGCTGAATGAGCAGCAGCTCGCGGCGGTGACCGCGCCGCCGGGTCCGTTGCTCGTCATCGCAGGCGCGGGCAGTGGCAAGACGCGCACACTCACCTACCGGGTTGCGTACTTGCTCGAAAACGGAATCGACCCGCGAAATATTTTGCTGCTCACGTTCACGAACAAAGCCGCCCGACAAATGCTCGATCGCGTGGCGAATTTACTGCCGGTGGATGCGAGCGGGCTCTGGGGCGGCACGTTTCACTCGGTTGGAAATCGGATGTTGCGACGTCACGGGAGCGCGCTCGGTTATTCGAGCGGGTTCACCATCATGGATCGCGAAGATCAAAAGGATTTAATCAACACTGTGGTAGCAGGCGCGGGAATTGATCCGAAAGAAATCCGGTTCCCGAAAGGCGATGTGCTCGCTGAAATCTTTAGTTTCGTCGTCAATACAGAGACATCGATGGAAGAATTGCTCGCCGGAAAATTCCCGTATTTCCTGTCGTTGCTCGAGAAGATCCAAGACGTGCACGACCGCTACGAGAAAAAGAAGAAGGCAACCAATTCGTTGGATTTCGATGACTTGCTCGAAAAGACATTGTCGATGTTACAGCGACACGAAGGCATCGCCGCATTTTATCGGCGGCAATTTCAGTTCATTCTTGTCGATGAATATCAGGACACGAACAAGATCCAGGCTGACCTCGTTGATCTGCTCGCGCTGGATCACAGAAACGTGATGGTGGTCGGCGACGACGCGCAGTCGATCTACTCGTGGCGCGGCGCGAATTTCCAGAACATTCTCGAATTTCCGAACCGCTATCCGGACGCCCACGTATTTAAGATCGAGATGAATTATCGTAGCGTGCCGGAAATTCTCGAAGTCGCGAACGCGGCGATCGCGGCCAATGTTCAGCAGTTTCGCAAGCACTTGAGCGCAACGCGCGAATCAAACGCCGTGAAGCCGGCGCTTGTCGCGCTCAATGATGGCGCCGAGCAAGCGCAATTCGTCGCGCAACGCATCCTCGAATTGCGCGATGAAAATGTCGATTTGCACCAAATCGCCGTGCTTTATCGCGCGCATTATCACGCCATTGAATTGCAGCTGGAGCTTTCGCGCCGCGGAATTCCGTATCAAATCACGAGCGGCATTCGATTTTTCGAACAGGCCCACATCAAAGATGTCACGGCGTTTATTCGCTTCGTGGCGAATCCGCGGGACGAGGTCGCATTCAAACGCATGGTGAAATTGCTCCAAGGCATTGGCAATCGCACTGCGGAAAATCTTTGGCGTGCATGGGAAGACGGCCTGCCGGTAGCCGGGGTCGGCGATCCCGGTTCTGAAGCAACGTCAGCGCCGGCCGGGGTCACCGACCCCGGCTACAACTTTGGCGAACGTCTGCTGGCAATGAATGTCCCTGCGAAATCAAAGAAATCGTGGACGCAAGTCGCCCACACGCTGGATGAAATCGCGCCAGGCGGGCAACCAAACTCGCCATCGGACATGATCAGATCCGTGGTCGAAGCAATCTACGACGACTATGCGAAGGTGAATTTCACAAACTACGAACTGCGGCGCGAAGACCTGGATCAGCTCGCGGTGTTTGCCCGCCAATTTAAGGACGTGCACGAATTTCTTTCGCAATTGGCGCTCATTAGTAATGTCGATGCCGAAGCTGCGCCAAACCAAACTGGCGACAAAGAGGCGGTCAACCTTTCCACAGTGCACCAGGCCAAAGGGCTCGAGTTTCACACTGTGTTCGTGATTTGGTTGACGGACGGAATGTTTCCGAGCAGCCGCTCGCTTGACACGCGCGATGCGCTCGAAGAAGAGCGGCGTTTGTTTTATGTCGCCATCACGCGCGCGCGCGACGAACTCTATCTCACCTTTCCGCACATGCGGTTAAGCGGAGGTTACGGCGACGTTTTCCAGCGGCCATCGCGCTTTTTGCAAGAAATTCCGAGCGCACTCGTCGAAGACTGGCAGGTGAATCGCGGCTGACTCAGGTAGCCACGGATTTACACGGATGAAACACGGATTAAAGGATGCTTGAATTCCCAGACTCAGGAGAGAGCAAGCTTCTGCATGAGACAACCACCGGCAGGATCATCGGCGCGGCATTCGAGGTGCATGATCAACTAGAGTACGGATTTCTACAGCGGGTCTATCAACGCGCACTGCAGGTGGAGTTGCTTCGGCGCGGCGCAACCGCTGAGATCGAAAAGCGAATTCAGGTTCAATACAAAGGTGTCGTTGTTGGCGATTACGATCCCGACCTGATTGTTGACGGCTGCGTCGCTGTTGAAATCAAGTTCGCACCGCAATATGAGAAACGAGACGAAGCGCAGTTGTTAAACGAGCTGAAAGCCACTGGCCTGAAGGTTGGAATGCTGGTGAATTTCGGGCGGACAAAACTCGAGTACAAACGCCTCGTTTTCTGAACCGTGTTTATCCGTGGCTAAGGAATGAATCTCTCGCCGGACAAAAAGATCGCGGGAATTCTCGTGCCGCTGTTTGCGTTGCGCGGCGAAGACGATCTTGGAATCGGCGATATCGGTGCGCTGCGGGAGTTTATTGATTGGGCTGCCGAAATTGGATTCAAGCTTGTTCAGCTGCTGCCGATCAATGAGATCGGAGCCGACAATAGCCCTTACAACGGGATCAGCGCGCTGGCGATCGAGCCCACGACGTTACAGCTCACGCCGAACTCTCCGGAGGACTTAACGGGCGAAGACTTTGATTCCGCGCTGGCAGATGTGGATCCTTCGACTGCGCCGAGGACAAGCCTTGGCCGGCTGCGCCGTGGTGGCGTCAAATATCGCCACGTCAAAAAATTGAAACGGCGTCTGCTTGAGAAAGCATTCGCGAATTTCTCAGATCGCGCCAGCGAAGAACGGCAGTCGGGTTTTCAGAAATTTTGCGAAGAAGAGGCGGCATGGCTGCATGATTACGCATTTTTCCGGGTCCTCATGGAGGAGAACGACGACAGCGCGGCATGGAATCGTTGGCCCGTGCAACATCAATCAATCCAAAGAGCGCGGACGTGGCTGCGCGATCTGCCACAGGACCGGCAAGCAGCCATAACGGATCGCCAGAATTTCTTCTGCTATGTGCAATGGATCGCCCGTCAGCAGTGGCGCGAGATCAAATCATACGCCGAAGAACGCGGCGTCGCGCTGATGGGCGACATTCCTTTTGGCGTCAGCTATCACAGCGCCGACGTTTTCGCCCGGCACGATGAATTCGTGCTCGATTGGGCTGGCGGCGCGCCTCCCGAACCCTATTTTAAAGACGACGAGTTCACGCAAAAATGGGGACAAAACTGGGGCATTCCGCTCTATCACTGGGACAGGATGCGCTCGAACAATTTTGAGTGGTGGCGCGAACGTGTGCGCGCAGTCCGATGCATTTTTCATCTCTTTCGTATCGATCACGTGCTCGGATTTTATCGTATTTACGCTTTCCCGTGGCGGCCGCGGAAGAACAAACAATTTCTCCCGCTCGATTGGGACCAGATGCTTGAGCAAACCGGCAGCCGCGCTCCGCATTTCGTACCGCGCGACGACGACACCGCCGAGAACCGCGAGGCGAATAAACGCGAAGGCGAAGAATATCTGCGCGTTGCTCTGGAAGAAGCCGGCGCCACGCGCGTGATTGGCGAAGATCTTGGCACGGTGCCGCACTACGTGCGGCCCAATCTGCGGTCACTCGGGGTTGCCGGGTTCAAGATTCCACAATGGGAAGTGCATGATGACCAAGTCACTCCAGGAGACAAATATGAACGGCTCTCCGTTGCAACTTATACAACACACGATCACAAACCGATTCGGGCTTTATGGGAAGAGGCTTTTGAGCGGCCAGCGGCTACGTCTGAACAATCGAGATTCGATTTGGCGAAGATCGCTGTTTTCGCCGGCCTCGATCCGAAGCTCGATAAGCTCGATTTTGAAAAAGATTTTTATCCGGCAATCATGGAAGCGCTCTTCAAAAGCAACGCCTGGATTGCCATCGTCATGATCACGGATCTGCTGGCGCGGAAATACCGGTTCAACGTCCCCGGCACGACAGCAAGTTCGAATTGGACGCGGCGAATGCAACGGAGCGTGACACAGCTTCGATCGAGTCGAAAAGTGCAAGCACGAATGTGGTTGATTCACGGACTGCTGGAGAGAACCGGCAGAACTTAGCCACAGATGAACACAGATTTTCACAGATTCGGAATGGTTTCCGATTGGTCACTTTTTCGTACGGCAAAATCTGTGTTTCATCTGTGTCAATCTGTGGCTAAAGAATAAATATGAAGTCGCCGCTTAAAGTCGCTGTCACCGGCGCCGCCGGGCAGATTGGTTACTCGCTTGTGTTTCGCCTCGCCTCCGGGGAAATGTTCGGACCGGACCAGCCGCTCACGCTGCATCTGATTGAGATTCCGAATGCGCTCGGTGCGCTCGACGGCGTGGTGATGGAATTGCACGATTGCGCTTTTCCACTGCTCGAATCGGTTGTGCCGACGGCCGATCTCGATGAAGGATTTCGCGACGTCAATTGGGCATTACTCGTTGGCAGCGTTCCGCGCAAAGCCGGCATGGAACGCAAAGATCTACTCGGGATCAACGGCAAGATTTTCATCGGACAAGGACAGGCCATCGAAAAAAATGCCGCCGCTGACGTGCGCGTGCTCGTGATCGGAAACCCGTGCAACACGAATTGTCTGATTGCGATGAATAACGCAAAAGAAATTCCGAGCGATCGGTGGTTCGCCATGACGCGGCTGGATGAAAACCGGGCGCGCGCCCAGCTCGCGCACAAGGCCGGCGTCGAAATTACCCGCGTCACCAACATGACGATCTGGGGCAATCATTCGGCGACGCAGTATCCGGATTTTTATAACGCAAAGATCGACAATCGACCGGCAAATGAAGTCATCGGCGATGAGAAATGGTTGAAGGAAGAATTTATTTCGAGCGTGCAGCAGCGCGGCGCGGCGGTGATCAAGGCACGTGGTTTGTCGTCAGCGGGCTCTGCTGCCAATGCGATTGTCGATACGGTGCGTTTTCTAACAAACGACACGCCGCCCGACGATTGGCACAGCGTCGCCATTTGTTCCGATGGAAGTTACGATGTCGAGAAAGATCTGATCTCGTCATTCCCGGTTCGCGTTCGCAGCGGGAACTGGGAAATCGTGCAAAACCTTCCGATCAACAAATTCAGCCGGGACAAAATCGACAAATCGGTGGCCGAGCTGAAAGAAGAACGCTCCCTAGTGAGCGATTTGCTCCGGTAAATAATAAACAGCCGTGTCATCCCGAGTCGCGCAGACGACGATGGATCTCACCTCCGGACCTTGCGTCACGCCATCTCCTAAGCGTGCTCAATCACCCTGTGGAGATCCCTCGCTGTGCTCGGGATGACCCCGGCGAGTGTTTTATTTCAGTTTCTCGCCGGTTAATCGCTCGAATGCTTCCACATATTTGGCCGATGTTTTCGCAAGCACATCTTGCGGCAGCGACGGCGCGGGCGGCGTTTTGTCCCAATCAAGAGTCTCCAGATAATCGCGCACGAATTGTTTGTCGAAGCTAGGCGGACTTTGTCCGAGGACGTATTGATCTTTCGGCCAGAAACGCGATGAATCGGGCGTGAGGCACTCGTCGATCAGGAGCAATTTCCCATCGACAACGCCAAACTCGAATTTCGTGTCCGCGACGATGATCCCGCGTTGCGCGGCGTGATCGCGCCCGGCGGCGTAAATTTGCAAACTCAAGTCGCGAACACGCTCCGCCATTTCGTTGCCCAGAATTTGGCGACACGCGTTCATATCGATGTTGAGATCGTGTCCGGTATCGCTCTTTGTCGCCGGAGTAAAAATTGGCTCAGGCAATTGCGAGGCGAGTTGCAACTCCGGCGGCAGCTTCTCGCCGCAAACACTCTGCGATTCCTGATATTCCTTCCAACCCGATCCGGCCAGATAACCTCGCACGACGCATTCCACCGGTAGCGGCTTTGTTTTGCGCACGATCATCGAGCGACCGGCGAGCTGATCGCGAAATGGGCGTAGTTCTTGCGGGAACGCGTCGAAGTTTGCCGTGACGAAGTGATTATTAATCTTATCGAAGCGTTTGAACCAGAACGCCGAGAGTTGATTCAAGACGGCGCCCTTGTGCGGAATCGGGTCGGGTAAAATCACGTCGAACGCCGACAAACGATCGGTCGCGACGAAGAGGAGCGTCTCGCCGAGATCAAACACTTCGCGCACTTTTCCGCTGCGCAGCTTTTTTATTCCGGGAAGATCAATTGAGGATTGAGGTGCGATTTCCATGCGAAAACGCTCAACGCTCAACGCTCAACTTTCAACGTCCAATAATTGCATTCGTTGAGCGTTGGACGTTGAGCGTTGGCCGTTCGACGTTGCGCAGTCCATGCCTGGAATTGTCGTTAAACCGCGTGCGCGAATTTTGCACGGCCACGACTGGGTGTTTTCCAGTGAAGTGCTGAAAGTTTTCGGGAAACCAGTGGATGGCGATGTCATCTCACTCAAAGACGGCAAGGATCACTTGATCGGCAGCGCGATTTATAATTCGAAATCACAAATCGTGGCGCGCCGTTTCTCGCGGCGAAAACAGGACCTCGACCTGGATTTCTTCAAGCGGCGGATTACGCAAGCGGCGGAATACCGCCTGCGGCGAGATGTGGATCCAAAGCTTTGTCGCGTCGTCTGGAGTGAGAGCGACGGACTTCCAGGAGTGATCATTGATCGGTACGGCGATTATTTTGTCTTACAAACGCTCACACTCGCCATGGACATGCGAAAAGAAATAATCGCGAACGCAATTGTCGATTTGTTTGAAAGTCGCGCGAGCTGCCAGTCCGCCAATCGGACGGACTCGTCCCGTGGCGAGCTTGCGAACCGAGAAAAGGCAAGCGGGACTAATGCCCCACTTACTATCATCGAGCGTAATGATGCGCCGGTTCGTCGTGCAGAAGGGCTTGAATTGCGCAGCGGCGTTTTGCGCGGAGATACTCCTTCGCCAGGCGAAATCGAAATCGGCCGTCTAAAGTTCGAAGTCGATCTTTTACATGGGCAAAAGACCGGTTTTTATCTCGATCAAAGGCAGAACTATGAAATCGTCGCGCAATATGCGGGAGGCCGACGCACGCTGGATTGCTTCGCAAACCAGGGAGCATTCGCATTGGCTTGTGCACGCGCCGGAGCGGCCGAGGTAACGGGTGTGGAAGAAAATTCAGCGAACATCGCCGCGTCGAAAAAAAATGCGGCGCGAAATGATCTGAAAGTGGAATGGATCGAGCGGGATGTTTTTCAATTCCTGCGTGCCGCCGAGAAAGCGCACGCGCAATATGATTTGATCGTTCTTGATCCGCCATCGTTCACGAAGACGAAGGGTGGCCTGCGCGACGCAATGCGCGGTTACCGCGAGCTCCACGTTCGCGCCTTTAAATTGCTGTCGCGCGATGGTGTTCTGGCGACTTTTTCATGCTCACATCACGTCAGTGAAAGTGCCTTCACGCAGATGATCGCCGATGCGCTCGTGGACGCACGGCGCTCGGCTCGCCGGCTTCGCCGTTTCGAACAGGCGCCCGATCATCCGATCCTTCCCACCTTGCCGGAATCGGAATATTTCAAAGGCGCACTGCTGGAAATGATGCCGGGACGATGAATTGAAATGTCATCCTGAGCCAAGCGAAGGACCTCACAAAAGCAACTGCATTCACATGGTGCGATTATTGTTGCGGCGGCGAGGGCGTGATGAATTCTTGCGAGCCTGCGGCAAGTTGTAAGATCCTTCGCCGCCTGTGCGGCTCGGGATGATAGCGGAGAAAATCTCTGGAATTCTCAAGTCAGCCATTTAATGTGGCGCTACAGCGAGCTTGGATGGCGCGCCACGATTTGTCATGGCAGAGAAAATTCGACCGAGTGAACAGATGCTGGAATTGAGCGAGGACGAAGCGCTCTCTGGCGAGCAGCTGGACTCACAAGTTCAAAAAGCGCAGGAGCAACTGGTCCAGCTCAAGCGCCAGCAGGAACAAATCGAAAAACAAAAGCGCGAGCTCGAAGAATTAAGCCGCCGTCAGGAAGAACTGGAACGGGGCCGCGCAGAAATGACCGACAAGCTGACACGCTCGCTCGTTGTGCTGGAACGCGAGGCGTACAATGCGCAAAAACGGCTCGAGCAGATTCGGTCGACTCGAGAAAGTTTCGGCCAGCACCTGGAATTAATTGAGGCGATCGATCCCAGAAGCTGGAACTCGGCCGATCTGCACAAGGAGCTGAGCCGGGCGCTGAGCGCAGTGGAAGACGCGCGCACGGAATTCAGCCAGCAGCGCAGCCGCCTGCAAGTCACCGAAGAAAACGCCGGCGACGTCTCATTGCCGGAGATTGGGCCGGGCCCCTACGAGCTCAATGGCGGTCGCTCTTTTGCCCAGTGGATGCAAATCGGCTTTGCGTTCAGTTTGCCCCTGATCATTTTTGGCCTGGTTGCCCTTGCGACTTTCTTCTGGCTGGCCAGCAAGTGATGGCGATGTTTCGTCGTTCGCCTGGATCGGTTACGCCGTTTCGGCAACGGCGGGAGGAGTTGGCCCGTCGGGAAGCAGAGTTGCGCGATGGACTCGAAAAATTGGAGCGCATGATCGCAGAGGCGCCCCGCGCGGCCAGGCGGCGACAGGAGGAGCTGAGTGTACGCGCGCGCGACAGCCGGCTGAATGCGTCGGTTGAGCAAGACAAACGTTACAGGAATGACGCCAAGAGCACGTCGCGGCGGCGTCCACTTCGCAAAGAGCGACGAGAGGGGCGGTTGCTGTTTCTGGTTCTGGTAATCGCGATTGCCGTGGTGGTCATCTGGCTTATGAGCCATCTGCATTTTTGATCGATAACGATGTCGAAAACTTCCGACCTCGATGTCGCGTACGTCGCCAGGCTGGCGCGGCTAAATCTGACCGACGCGGAGACGCAGCTTTTCCAGAAGCAGCTCGGCGATGTATTGAAGTACGCCGAAAAATTGACCGAAGTGGACGTAAGTCATGTGGAACCGGCGGCGCATGTGCTCCCAATTTTCAACGTTTTCCGGGAAGACACGCCGCGCGACTGGTTTACGGCAGAGCAAGCGTTGAGCAACGCGCCCCGGCAGGCGAATGGTCTTTTCATCGTCACGAAAGTGGTGGAATGACGGGGACAGATCTGCCGGCGCTGAACATCGCCGATCTCCAATCTCTTTTGCGGCGCCGGGAAGTCTCGGCGCGCGAAGTAATCGATGCCTTGCGAGCGCGTATTGAAGATGTCGATGGAAAAATCGGCGCCTATCTCTCACTCGATTTTGAAGCTGCAGCAAAGGAAGCAGAGGTAGCGAATGTCGATCTTCCGCTGGGCGGGGTGCCGATCGCCATCAAAGACATCATCAGCGTTGCGGGTGAGCCCTGCACCTGCGCGTCAAAGATTTTGCACGGTTACCGCGCGCCTTACGACGCGACCGTCATTCAAAAATTGCGCGCCGCGGGCGCAATTCCATTTGGCAAAACCAATATGGACGAGTTCGCCATGGGTTCGTCGACCGAAAGTTCCGCCATGAAATTGACGCGCAATCCGTGGGACTTGTCGCGCGTGCCGGGAGGCTCCAGCGGCGGTTCGGCTGCGGCCGTTGCGACCGATGAGGCTTTCGGGGCACTCGGGACGGAGACCGGTGGATCGATCCGGCAGCCGGCCGCGCTTTCGGGTGTTGTCGGTCTGAAACCGACCTACGGTCGTGTTTCGCGCTTCGGCGTTGTCGCGTTCGCTTCGTCGCTTGATCAAGTTGGTCCGTTAACAAAAACGGTACGGGATTCAGCGCTGATTATGAACGCGATCGCCGGCCACGACCGGCAAGAAACAACCTCTTTGAACGACCCGGTGCCTGATTATACCGCACGGCTGGGAAAAGATTTGAGCGGCGTGCGGTTAGGCCTGGCGAAGGAATACATGATCGAAGGGACCGATCCCCAGGTCAAAGCCGCAATCAATGCGGCGGTGAAACATCTGAATTCGTTAGGGGCGGAGATCGTCGATGTTTCCCTGCCGCATACCAATTATGCGGTTGCAGTTTATTACATTCTGGCTACGGCAGAGGCTTCGGCGAACCTGGCGCGCTTTGATGGTGTGCGTTACGGATATCGAGCAGCAAATCCAAAGGATTTGCTCGATCATTATGGCCGAACCCGGGGAGAAGGTTTTGGCTTGGAAGTCAAACGCCGCATTATTCTCGGCACTTATGTTTTGAGCTCCGGTTACTACGATGCTTATTATTTGCGTGCGCAAAAAGTGCGCGCGTTAATCCGCCAGGATTTTGCAAAGGCGTTCGAGAAAGTCGATGCGTTGATTTCGCCGACCTCGCCTGTGCCAGCATTTAAATTTGGCGAACGTACAGCGGATCCGTTGCAAATGTATCTCGCCGACATTTTGACCAGTCCCGCAAATCTCGCCGGAATTTGCGGAATCAGCCTGCCGTGCGGCTTTGCTGACGCCGATGGGCAGCGCCTGCCCATCGGCTTACAGTTGCTAGGCAAAGCGCTGGATGAAGCGCGCATTTTGCAAATCGCGCATGCCTACGAGCAGACCACGGACTGGCATAAAGCGCGTCCGCCGATCGCTGCGATCCGGCAGAACGCGTGAGGGACTCAACCCTAAAGACAGGCTGGGCGGCGCTCAATCGTCGATTAAATAGCCCGACGGGGTTTCGCGTCCTGTTGTCGATCTTCATCGTGACAGCGATCGCCTTTTCGGCCGTGCCGCTGCTCCACTATTTCCGCGGCCGCACCATCATGGATTACAAACTGTGGTACGACACGGGCAAACACGTGCTCGCGGGTGATGAAATCTTTTTCCTGCGTTCGGGAAAGTACGATTTCATGTATCCGCCGTCTTGTGCGCTTTTTCTGGCGAGCGCCAGTTTGCTCGGGCAAGCAGGATTAATTCTTCTGCTCGTCGCGATCAACTCAGCAGCCTGGTTTTCCAGCGCCCGGCTGGCAGCGATTCTCGCCAACGGTCACCGCTTTGTGAACAACCTATGGCTATATGTGATTCCCAGTTTGCTGGTGATCGTTTACATCTGGTCCAGCTACCACCTCGGTCAGCCGAATCTGGTGTTACTCGCGCTGATGCTTGGCGCTTTTGTTGCGCTGCGCGCGAAACGGGAAGTTTCCGCCGGTGCGCTGATTGCACTCGCCGCCGCGATCAAAGCCTTTCCAGTGATCGCGATTATTTATCTGATTTACCGGCGTTACTGGAAAGCGGCACTCAGCGTTGTCGTGACGCTAACGTTCTTACTTCTCATTTTACCGGCGCCGTTCCACGGATTTGAACGGGCGTGGCGCGACCTCGAGAAGTGGAGCAGCGGGATGCTAAAATACGATGCGGCTGCTGTGGCCCAGCGGCCAATGCGCAGCTATACCTGGAAAAATCAATCTCTGGTTAGTGTCACCAATCGCCTGCTTCGACATGTGGATGCCGATGCCGCCTCTGCACCGCATACGCCGATCTACGTTAACCTGGCCGACCTTAGATTTCGCACGGTCAATGCGATCATCATCAGTGTCGCCCTGGCGTTGGGCATCTTGTTTATTACAGTGATGCCTCAGCGCGGTATGCGCACGGCGGAGAGCGATGCAATCGAATTCGCACTGCTGTTGTTGATAATGCTGATGATCACACCGCTTTCGTTTGGCTATTTCTTTTCCTGGCTCATGCTGCCGTTTGCAGTAATAACGCAACGGGTGCTCGCAGGAAAAGGCTGGGCCCTCCTGTGGTGGAGCGTGCCGGCGGTGGCAATCCTTGCTCTTGCTTTGCCATTCCCGCGTGGAGCACAGCTCTACGGCAATACATTTTTTGCCACGCTGCTACTTTTTCTCGGGCTCGCGGTCGAGCTATTCCGCTGCAAGCGACAGAGCCGCCAGGTGCAAGCGGCCGATTAACCCCCAAAACTTTCGGGGTCAATTGGCACGTTGGTTATTATCGATCCTGCAGTGTGCTCAGGGCGATGCGGTCGGTGGACGAAATGGCGAAGCATCGCACGCGACCATCGGAGAAAAAATTGGAGCGCAACGCCGAACGACATCTTCGATTCCCCGCGGACGCGATCACGAAAAGCGATCGGAATTTCACGAACGCGCAGCGTGCGACCGCCATGCACAATCGTTTCGAACGCAATTTTGAAACCGCTGGCCGGTGGCGCGAGTTCCAGTAACCGCGAACGCGGGATCGCAAAAAAGCCACACATGGAATCGTGCACGCCCGTGAGCGGATAAGCGAGGGCCGCGCCTACTCGCGATACTATCCGCCGCCATAGGGGCCAGCCCGGGGTCGATCCGCCTTTTACGTAGCGGCTGCCGACCACCATGTCTGCTGTGCCGGCGAACAACGGGGCCAGCAAATCGTTGATTAGCTCGGGCGGATGACTCAGGTCCGCGTCCATCACAAGAAGAATTTCCCCCCGCGCAGCCCGCGCACCCAACATGATCGCGCCCGCTAATCCGAGGTCTGCACCGTCTTGCTCGATCAAGCGGATGGGCTGACTTTCCGCAAGAGCGCGAACCATATCGCGTGTGGCGTCAGTGGAATGATCGTCCACGAATAAAATTTCGCGGAAATGAACAGCGCTTGCGATAATTTGCGAGACGAGCGGCGCGATATTTTCCTGCTCGTTCAGAGAGGGAACGATAATCGAGACGGAGCGGGTTGATGTGGGCATGGTTAAGGCTTCCCGATTGCTTCTATTAAACTTCCAACGCCAACGCTCAACATCCAACTCCGAAAGCTTTCGCGAGCAAGCTCTCAACGTCCAATTAATCGCAGTCCGCAATCGAGACAGCCGACGACGGGATTCGAACCCGTGACCTGCGGTTTACGAAACCGCTGCTCTACCAGCTGAGCTACGTCGGCACGAGCGGCGCAAACATTGCATCGTGCCAAGGCCCTGGCAACAGCGCGACGGGCAACTCTTACTCGTGCTCGTGATCGTGCTCTTGCTCATGATCGAAATTAATTCGCGTTCCTTCGACGCGCCCGGTGCGGCAGCTGCCGGACGCCCTACCATTGAAGGATCACGGCAGGACGAAAGTCTCGCCGATTTCGCGAATGGCAATCCGTTCGGGCGTTTGTTTGAGTGCTGCTTCGAACCGTTCGATTGGTTCGCGCAACGGTTCGAAGCTGAGCCGGAAAGTTTGATGATGCACCGGCATGATGAATCGCGCGCCGGCGGCGTTCGCCATCTCAATTGCCTGCTCAGGTGTGCAATGCGATCGGATCCAGGGATTGTATGCGCCGATGGACATGATCGCCAGATCGACAGGGCCGTGCTCATGCAAGTCGGCGAAGCTATTCGTCAGCGCGGTGTCCCCAGCGAAAACAATGCGCCGTCCATTTCGCTCCAAAAGATAGCCGTTGTAACCGCGGTAAGTGTCGCGCTGCTTCCGCGCGCCCCAGTGGTTCACGCGGAAGGCGATGATGTCGACGTCACCTACGGGCGTCTTAAGTGTTTTCCGTTCGCCCCAAGGAAGCTCCGTGATGTCGCGCAGACGTGTCCACCTCAACAAGTCTCGCGTGTCTCGAGCAGTAATCACACCCGTGTTTCCGTCAAAGTGACGAAGCGTTCGCAGATCTAAATGATCAAAGTGCGCGTGTGACAGAAGGACAAGGTCGATTCTTGGCAGCTCGTGGAATTCGAGCGCGGGCGCGGTCAATCGTTTAGGACCGATGGTGAATCCCGGCAATCGAATCCCGATGCGCGGGAAAAGGACAGGGTCGGTGAGAATCTTTATGCCGAAAAAATTGATGAGCACAGTCGCGTGGCCGATCCAGGCCGCCGTTACTTGTGCATCATTCCACTTCGAAGGTTCCGGTTTGGCAAAAGCTGGAGCAATCGGGCGCCAAATTTCGATCGTCCATTCGCGCACGAGATGACCAAGCCACCGACGGATACGGGAGCTGCGCAAAGTTGGTTGTTCAGTCGTTTCCACGAAATGCTTCGTACAAAGGAAAGATAGACAGCATGCCGGGTATTTCAGGCTCTGTAGATGGAAGCTGACAGCTTCCCCTACAACATTTCCGGTGTTCGTCACTTCGCACAGCGAAGTGGCTACAGGTAGGCATTTAACCCCTGCCAAATAATCCTTTGAGAGCCTTCCAAAGAGTTCTGGCCGCTTTCGGTTTGCCGGCGCGCGCGACGAGCACGGGACAATTTGCGCGATTCAAAATGCTGAGGGTAAGGTCGCCCATAATGTAGTGGCGAAGCAGCCCGCGCGCTTGTGATGTGCCGGTCACAATTAGATCATAATCGCCTTCGCGCGCTTCTTCGAAAACCTGGTCGATCACAATCCCGTGCCGAACCCGCACTTCGGCGGAGACACCAAGGTGTTCGAGCTCTCTTTTTTGCTGACGCAGATTTGTTCCAAGTTCCGATTTGGATTCGAGCAGTCGATCGACATCTTCTTCCAATCGCACCAAGTCCGCATAAATCGCAGGAGGCTCGGCCATGACATGCAGCAGCGTCACGGACGCCCCAACTGCCACGGCCAATTTGCCTGTGAACTCTATCGCTCGCTCGATGAATTCCTTTCCGCCGGTGCAAACAAGAAAACGTTTCAAGTGTTTGCATTCGCCGATTGCCACGAGCACGGGCGGCTGAATCGCTTTGATCACTTCGTAGGTCTTTTCTGAGCGCCAGTGATGCCCGGTCGCCCCAGTCCATCGCGCCCCGATGATGACGAGATCATAGCTCGTTTTAGATGTCCGATCGAGAATCTGCCGGATGGGGTCGCCAGCCTGCACGATGATGTCCGGGGCCACGTTTTGTGAGCGGAGGGTTTGCGCCAGCTTTTCGAGCGCTTCGCGCAAAGGGCGTTCGTCTTGCGATTTTTCGACGATACCAAAGAGCGTTGTTTCAGCCTTCAACGGCCCTGCCAATAATCCTCCCAAGTGGATCGCGCTTTCGGCGGCTGGCATTCCATCGCTGCAAATCAAAATTTTCATTGTGTCCTACAATTTGTGGCCGC